>Ga0214545_1002661_pt1 | contig 34403 bp, 15 predicted proteins | sample CNSS4metaG_FD_160064 | JGI IMG/M metagenome (GOLD analysis project Ga0214545, IMG submission 160064) | Root nodule microbial communities from cowpea collected in UCLA plant growth center, Los Angeles, California, USA - CNSS4 | ecosystem: Host-associated > Plants > Roots > Nodule | place: USA...
TAAGGTTTTCAGTTCAAACACATTGTCTTCATTGTACATAAAAAAGAAAAAAAAAAACAGTATATGCTTGAAGAGAGTTGCACTTACTTTCTTGTCCACCAAGCCTCTCAACAACATGCACAAAACCTCTATCCTTCGGATACCAACCAATGAAATCCGGAAACAGATAGAAAACTATAAAGTAGACTAAAGAATATGAAACTTTACAAAAAAGAAAAATACAGAAGATACCAAGTATGATTTATTTGCTATATCAAATTAGCAGTGAAAAGGAAAGAAACTACTATAAGAATAAATAGTAACCATAATTTTGTCAGAGTACAGTATATATTTATTTGCAAAATTGTTTCCTTTTCAATAAGATATATCCTCACTTTGTAATTGTTCCATCTACATATAATATCATTATACGAGTATTCCATTTCCACAAATATATTTGAGCATCCACCTGAAAGTCAAAAGAGTATTTTAAAATAAAACTCTAAACACATAAAATAAAACTCAAAAATATAAAAGGATACATATAATCAAGGTCATACAGATTGAATAAGATAAAAATACAATATATTAGACCAGAATATTCAAATTTCGAATAAGTAAATTAAAAATATTTATTAAAAGAACAACTAGAATTTATTTATCTTGGAATATATAATTCGATTTTCTTTTTATATTTTAGATTATATAATTCATAATACAAAATAAAAAATATATTTCAAATTATACCGTCTAAAATAGAATTTTTTTATATTTCATATTATATACTTCAATTTTTTTTTGTATTTTATATTATATAACTCAGAATATAAATTTCGTATCCAAATTATACAATCTACAATACAAAATAAAAATGCATTTCGAATTACATAATCTAAAGTTTCAAAAGATAAAATAAACTTTCTGTTATGACCGGATAATATTGTAGGTATAATTTGCTTTATTCAACAAAAAATTAATAAAATTGTATAATCCAAAATATTTACGGATTGTTACGATTAAAACACGAAAATATAATTTTATTAATTTTGACAAAAATATAATTGAAATTAAAAAAAAATAGGGGGTTCAGGAATAAAATAAGGGGTGTAGGAAGAAATTCTCTCATCCATAGACAATAAAGCCCAATAAAAATATGACAAATAGAAAAATAGCCTAATAGAACCTATAAGTAAATAGATTTAATTGTTACTTAATTGCAAATTATATTGGATAAGTTATTAGAGGTTTAATTAAATTGTAAGTTGAATATAAAATTGGATACTTTTAATTGAGTATATTAAATTTTCTGGTTTATTGAATATTAGAATTTTTGTATTTTTGAATGGAGTATTTAATTTTGTACTAAGTGGCTAACCTAATTATTACCTTATTTCGTCATCTTGTGTAATTTCTCTAGGTATTAAAAAGATGTGACATTTTATGTTTGAAATAAAATTACATTATAATTAATATAAAACGATAATAATTTTTATTATTTTTATGGATAAGGTGTTGTATAACAAGGGACTATCGCCACCAAAATTTGTAGTGGTGACTAAAATAGTTGCGTGACCGTAGGTAATAATATGAAAGTCATAAAGAATATGACAAGTTATATGAAGGTGTTTAATTGAAAAATAAAATAAAATAAATAGTTAACAAAAAGAAAAATGGAAAATGTTTGAAAAAGTAAATTTAAAAAATCACTATTATTACAAATTTTAAAACGTGTGCTCTTCCAAACATTTTATTTTTCTTTCATTGCAACAAGACTCACATTAAGAAGTTATAAATAAGTATTTGTAATTTAAGTTATGGTTAAATATATTTTTGGTCTCTCAAGTTTCAGTGAAATTTGAAATTAGTCATTTTTCAAAATTTTGACTAATTTAGTCATTCATATTTAAAAATTCGTGAATTTAGTTCTTTTAACCAAATTTTATTAAGTTTATTTGACGTTTCAAGCACATGTCATAGTATTTGAATTGTTTACACCGTTTGACACATTTTCGCTTCAAATTTAACTCAAATATTATAATAAAATGCGTTTAAAATATAAATAAACTTAACAAAATTTGATAAGAAAGACTAATCACGCATTTATAAAGGTGAATGACTAAATTGATATAAAAGACACAAATTCCAAAATTAACTGAAATTTAAGGAACTAATAAAACATATTTAACCCTTTAATTTAATTCAGTATCTTTAAATTCGTATTACTGCACAACCATTTTAAAGAAGGCATAACATTTTTTCAATACAAATTTTCTAACAAATCTCATTATTAGATAATAATACAAAATCTAAATCATTAATAATAAAGTGGGTGAACTGAATTCATTAAAGCTTACACACAACAACACATGCATCTTGTGGGTTTCCTATATGTTTCAAATTTGTGTTGATATCCAACATGAGCATGCTTGTTTTATAAGTTAGGTTGGATCATAATAAGAAAATTCACAGGTTGTCTCAACTTCTAAAACACCCTAATGACACATTCATCATGTGTAGAAGAGGATAATTCCCTCATGAAAGGGGCACCTAAAATCATGTTCATCACATGTAATCTTTAAAGAGTTGAATTTTAACATGATTTGAAGAAAAATTTATGGTTAGGTCACCATTTCAATCCTCTATATATTATTATTTCATGGTCATTTAGATAGTTTTTTTTTTAATTATGCTATTTAAGAAAATGTTCTCACAAACTCAAATGATTACTAATAAATTTGCTTTAAGAGTACATGTGAATTCACATTGGTTTTTAAGAACTCATTTGCATAATGTAATAATCAAGTCATTTGAAACTTCCAAACTAACAAAAGTTGATAACTTTAGAAAGAAAGAAACTTTAGAAGTATGAAATAAGGTAAGTTTAAGTCAATATTAGTGTATATATATATATATATATATATATATATATATATATATATATATATATATATATATTTGTATAAATATTAAATTAATTCAAAAAGGGTTTTTGAACTAATTAATTAGAAATATTTAGCTATTATTAAATACCCAACCAAAGTCAAAATATATAATGTTTAGGAAGTTGAATAAGTAAAGATACGTAATCCCCTTAAATAAATACTATAATGGAGACATTTTACAATGATAAGAGAGGAAACTATATATTTAATAGATTGAAATTATTTTTTTATAAATAATTTTTTTAGAGAAGTTCGTATAAAAAAATTGTTTCAAAATTAATATACACATTAGTCAATTTTAATTTAGACATTTTTTTCTTTGTATAAATTTCTTTTTCCAAAATACTTTGATGATGATAGGAAAGAAAAGTCTTAAAAGAGAAGCAATTAGTGAGCAACACTCACAAGATTTAGGGAGAATCATTGGTGTTATAATTTCTAAGATAATAAACATGTGAACGCACATTTCAGTCATATTTTCACACCAATCATGATCAAAACCGTTTCTAGTGGACACGTTTTATCTTTTTACATGTTAGTCATGAAAATCATCAAGTTTTTCCTTTGCCAAAACCTTAGCTCACCCATAAGAATCAGTGTTCAAAACATTTTGTACATCTACAAAAATTGACATTTTTTTTTTCTTTTAATTTAATTCTAGTGTTGTATAATGTAGCAGACACGCAACTATCATTGTATCAAATATGAACTCAAATAAAATAACAAATTAAGAGGTTGATTCAACAATCTCCCTGCAGAAAATCTTGAAATGCTTTTGTCTTGTACCTAAGTGGTAAAACAGTTTTCTGTGGCACTGAAATTTTCTGCAAGTTTTCATTGTTTGATGAAATTAATGGAGAAAGACATTAGAAGTAGATTTATAAGGCAGATTATGTCAACAATATCAACAAAAACATTAAAAAGAAGAAGCTTTGAATTGTACATAGATAAGTAACCAGTTTGTACAAGTGGAATAGCCATTTATATTAGATACAGAAATAGAAGTTTTAGGTGCATACAATAGAAAACAACAATGTAATACAAAATTCATATCTTCGTAGCCACAAAAACCTGGGCTGGTTGTTCACTAAAACTTTCACACAGCCTAGTAGTGACTGTTTTCTAAACCCTATCATCATCATCATCAACACAAGCATGTTCCAAAATTCTCAGTGCATGAGCACTGCAGCTTCTTGCACAAGAGGCTGTGTAACATGCACGAAATGCTCTGCCTCTCTCTCCATCTCTTCCCAACACTTGTTTGCCCCTTTCCCTTCTTTCATCTTCTTCACAAACGCCACAAACTTCCTCCAGTTATCTGCTTCAAACAGATGAGGGTTCATCCTCAGGTATGTGAAGGCACACATCTCTCTGTCACCAGACTGTGATGCCCGTATGATCTGTTCGTGAGCATAATCATCATAGCGTGGCAGTGCATTTTCGCCGGCAAGTGGTACCTGCGCCTTCTGTGTTGCCAGAGCCACTTGCTTCACCAGTTTCTCTGGAGCACAGAGGGCGTCCTGTGGCTGCTCGTGATCGCGCATCTCGATGCAGGTGAAGTTGAAAACGGCACCGTGGCGTGCCAACATTTGAGCAATGGGGAGGTAGCCATCACGGAAACGGGTGTTGTAATAGCCTGCTGTGAGTTCTGGAGCATGAGACCTTGAACCGTAGTGCCAGTGAATCCCAGCAATCTTCACTGAGATCTTAACTCCAGTGTTGTCCAAGATTGACTTGGCTGATGTCAGAATCCTATCACCGTGCTCCAGCAGCATCTGAGAGTACCATGTGAGGAAAAACTCACCATATGGACCATCCCACCCTCCACCTTCTTTGCGGAAAAATTGAGTGTCTTCTGGCCAGTTGTTATAGTTGCCAGCATCGGTAGGGCCTGTGCTTCCCCATTCTGGCTTGCCCTGAGCTTCAGCAGCAGCTTTTAAGCTTTTCAGCATATACTGCACCACAGCGCATCATTAAGCATTAGAAATACAGAGCAAAGAAAAATCTATATAATTTATCAGCATTTGTAATGTATTTTGGATCCATTAATTTTACATTAAAAAATGGTATCTTTTATTCTTGTATTTCTGAAAAGGTGGTCCCAAGTAATATAAATAAGAAAAATCGGGTTTATGATAAAATGTGTTTTGGGAGCATTATTTTCATATAAAAATAATAATATTTTTGGTTCTTGTATTACTTAAAATGTGGTCCCAGGCCAAATGGATATGAAAAATAAGGTTAGAAATGAAGATCAACCACATTTATAAAAATATCAACCTACAAAAAAGCATACAAAAGATCAAAATTACCAGTTTTGAAATATAGGGCTAAAATAATTTGTTGACAAATATTAAGATATTTAGAACAAACAAAAGCAATTATATACAGAGGGCAAAACAGTACAAGAAAAAAAAACAAACAAGTATACCTTGTCAAAGCATTGAAAAGCACCGATTCCTGGAAATTTCCATGTCCCGTTTTGCTCCGGGTAAGAAGGGTAGCGCAGCTCACCGGCTGGTCCCATCCCAACTTGGATTTCCTGAATCATGGCAGTAACAGGATTTCAGGTAAGAAATTATGGAACTTTCAGGTAAGAGAAAAATTGTACACAAAGTGAGGTAAGAAATTATGGAACTTTCAGGTAAGAGAAAAATTGTACACAAAGTGTGACAGTTATTTACCACTATAGTGTCACCAAGGAGGTGCTTGAAAGTGTCTCGGAAAGCTCGCATGAAATCAGCATAACATTGAACTGGGGTTCGACCCTTGAGCACAGGCAAAGTATCACATCCCAGTGATACATATTCATAATTTCTTCTTCCCCATTGATCGGTGTATGCAAGATCGGAATCGTTGTTAATCTCCTCCACAACCCATTTTGGCAAGGGAATACTACACACAAGAACTACAATCTCATAAGAAAAAAAATACTAGTAGCTAGAAAATCACACCAGTAATAAAGAAGTATATTATTCAGGGATCCAGTTCGAAGTTTCAACTTGTCACGTTTATAGATTAATTTATTTAAAAAGTGAGAATTTTAAAATACTTGTTTCTTAAAAAATGATTTTAAAAAAAAGTAAGATCTCGGATACGGATACAATAAATTATAGGAAGATCCTAAAAGCTTTGTCTACTTTTTGTGCGATACGACTTGAACAGAGGAAATAGAAGCCTCACGTGGTCCCATTTTGGGACCTTCCCATAGCTAAGCCACACACTTTTCTCATGTATTTTGGATACTTTTCTCGAGAACCACAAGGAACGAAATCAAATAAGGTTAGCAGCACCGTATTCACCACGCCTCTTTGAATAGTAATATTTTTTAAAATTGTTTTTGAATTATTGTAATTAAATAAAAATATAATAATCATGTTTAAAAATTGAAATTGATTTTATCCCTGATTTTAAGAGAATGTCAACTCATTCCAAAGAGTACATACAAGGATTATAATTTAATTTTCCAATCATCATGAAAATAAAACACTAATAATTCATCTAAAGAGAAAAGACTAAATAATACTAAGACTCAATTATTTTAAGTTCCTAGTTCATTTAATAGAAAAAAACCAATAACTTAGAAGCAAAGTGATACTAGTCCACCTCACATGGCATGGGTTCATCTCCCTATCAAAAAACCCCTTTTACTAGTTTATTTTGTTTTTCCAGAAAAGTGTTGCACCGAATAACGATGAACGAAAATTTCGGATGAAGATTTTACGTAATTTCAGAAAAACGTAAAGAAACTTAAATCTGAGCCCTTAAAAACCATTGCTTCTATGTCAAAAAATAAAAAAAGAAACTCTGCAATTTTCTTTTTATTCAAATATTACGTCTCTATCTTATTTCATGTGAAATTAATATCTAGATTCCAGAACCATGTAGAACTCTTTTGCAATTGATCGAGTCACTATCACAAATTATATTTTCTTTCAAGTTGTCATAAACTAAAATTCTTTTTCCAGATCAGTCACTATATTTTACATACAAACTTAATACAAAGATTCTTAACAATATAACAACTAACAGATTAATTCAAATCAAAAAATATTAATCCTAATAATCTATTGACATGAAATTAGATTTCGATCTTTCTCATACATAAGAAACAAGAAATACTAAAAACTAATGGGTTAAATATGTTTTTGGTCCCTCAAGTTTTAACGAAATTTGAAATTAGTCCCTCATCAAAACTTTTAACCAATTTAGTCCCTCATCTTTCAAAATGCGTGAATTTAGTCCTTTTAACCAAATTTTGTTAAGTTTAGTTGACGTTTCAAGCGCATTTCATAATAGTATTTAAGTTAACATTGAAACAAAAATGTGTCAAACAGTATAAATAATTTAAATACTATCATAAAATACTATCATGAAATACGTTTCAAACGTCAAATAAACTTAACAAAATTTGGTTAAAAGGACTAAATTCACGCATTTTGAAAGATGAAGGACTAAATTGGTCAAAAATTTTGATGAGGGACTAAATCCAAATTTCGGGACAAAAACATATTCAACCCAAAACTAATAAACATTGAAACCCTAACAATTAACAGAAATGAAAAAAACGAAGAGATGGCATTACTCACTTGCAAGAATCTCCTACGTTACCGCCACATTGATGAAAGGACATAACGGCCTGCACCTTGAGGCCATGTTTCTTAGCCATTTCCATGAGTTCCACGTACCCGCCCCAGTTATACTCTCCAGGCTTCTCTCTCTCCACCAGGCCCCACCACACGTCCATCATCACCCCTTCCACTCCGGCGCTCTTCAGCGCCGCCATCGCCGCGTTCATCGCCTTCTTCCGATTCACCGTGTTCCCCGCCGACACGCTGTCCAGCGGCATCATCACGAAAACCGGCACGCCACTCCCCTCTCCCTTCTTCGCTCCCACGCCGTACTCCTTCTCTTCCGCCACCTCCGTCGCGAAGGCCTGACACGCCGCCGACAGATCCGACCTGCACGGACTCGACGGCGGCGACAGTCCCTCCACACCCTCCGTCCTCACGGCCTTGCACTTCATACCCACCGCCGGCGTCTTCAACACCACCGCCGCCGGCGAATCGCCGGTGTTCAGGGAAGAGTCCATCGCCGCCGCCGCCGCGCTGGCCAAGCTCCCCATCTGGTTAGTCATGCTCAACGCCATTCTCGAAAGAACAGTGGAATTAAAACCTTGGACAGTTTTGCGATTCACGATTGGATTGAATTGAAATTCTCTTAGATTTTATGATTTACAATAGATCGAAATCTTGTTTTGTTATTAGAATTCTCCTGAAAAAAAAATGGCAGGAGAAAATAACAACAATGAGAGAAAAAAAGAAAAGTTTTTTCGATAGAAAGTTGTTTAAGGTTTAGTGAATGTAGTGAGGGAAAAATTGGAGGGAGGGGAGGCCAATTTATAAGGAAAGAGGGAGGGAAATGAGGATAAGGTTAAAATAACAATATTTGGAGAACCGTTGGTTTGGTGCCACGTGTGTGCTGGTTGCGTGGCTGATTCGGAAACGGGTGAGGAATGGACGGTGGGATGGAGAAGGCGCGTGAAGGAGGCAGAAAGAGTGGTAGAGAGAGATCCCTTAGAGGATGGAAAGGTGACACGTGAGGGGTCACGTGGCTTTAGGAGAAATGAGTAAGGAAAAAGACAGAGAAAATAAGGGTGAGATTAAGATTGGATCAGATTTGCAACTTGGCACGTGTCAAGGTCCACGCCCAATCCAACACCCAAACACATGGATTTCATTTCACAAAATTCAAAATTATGGATATTATTAATTACCCTCCTTAATTTTGATTTCCTTCATTATTCAAATTTTATTGGACTATTTTTAAATTATTATTATTATTATTATTATTATTATTAATCATTGTTAAAACAAAGTAATACATTATTAATGAACATCGGAAGATTTCTTTCAAGGATCATCGTTTCCTGCGACAAAGAAGGGAGAAAAAAAAAAACATCGAAAGTTTATTCCAAAAAATACCTCATATCTTGATAAAGTTAGTTCTCGAAAATTCACTCCGAAGAATATTTTATATGTTTTGAAAAGTTTAAAAATATCTCACATGTTTTAAAATCTTATCCTGAAAATTCAATTTCAGAGATGATGTTTTGAAAATCACGTTCAATAAATATGCATGTTTCCTGAACAAATAAGCAGAAATCACCATGAATGCGATAAAAAAGTAAAAAAGTTGTTTTAAAAATTATGGGATGTAATTAATAATTATGGAGATGCAAGTAATTAATAATCTTTTCTCTTCTTCTACGGCTCAAAACTCAAAAGGTTTAGTTGGGTGTAGAGAATGTTTTAAATTTGGAATTTTAAGTTTGATTATAGAATGCTTTACGATTAGAGTTTTTAGGAGCCTTTCATAGTGTATTATAATGCAATAAAGATAAAAACAAGGAAACTAATTCTATTTAGATTTTGAGCGAGATAATGTTTTTTTACATTATGTTCGTGCACGTAATTAATGTGAAAATCAAATTGAGATTATGTAAAAAGTTTTATGTTAAGAATTAGGTGTTAAAGCTCAATTTTATTAAAAATGCCATTGCAGCTTTTTGAAAGTTAAATCAACAAACTAGTCTTAACTTTGAGATGTGGCACACAGTCACTACATTATCCTGTTGTTTCCATTATCTTCTCCTCTGTTTCAGCTAAGTGTATGTTTGCTTTTATGTTGGGAGAGTTCAGATTCTAGTTGAAAACCAAAATATCAAGAGACAAACTTTTCCATTTGAGTGAGAGAAACTAGGAGTAAAACCTTCACTAGCCCTAATTTGTGACTTCTATTCTTTCTTTCTGTCTAATCTTTTCTCCTTTCGTTTCTTACAATCAAATGCTAAGGTTAAAGCTTCCCCTTTCTCTTTCTTGCCCTCTTTCTATTCACAATTTTCCTCCTTTTCTTCTTTTTCATCACTTCCATTCACAATCTCACCCCTCATCCTTTCACAATCCCCAAGACGCCGTTACCTTGTTCAATGGCATGCTTCAGATGCATCAACCACCACCCATCATTCAGTTCAATCGCATTCTAGGATCACTTATGAGGATCAATCACTACCCTACAGTCATTTCCCTCTCTAAGCAGTTAGAATCCAGTGGAATTATTCCCACCATTTGCACTTTAACCATCCTCATCAATTGCTTCTGCCACCTCCGTCAAATGGCCTCTGCTTTCTCTGTGTTCGGCAGAATTCTCAAGATGGGTCATCACCCTAATACCGTAACCTTCAACACACTCATCAATGGTCTCTGCATCAGTGGTGAGGTCAAGAAAGCACTGATCTTTCATGACAATGTGGTAGCTCAGGGAGTTCGGTTGGATCAAGTTAGCTATGGAACCTTAATCAATGGGTTATGCAAGAGTGGAGAAACCAGGGCTGCTGTGCAGTTGCTGAGAAATATTGAAGGACGATTGGTCAGGCCTAATGTGGTAATGTACAGCTCAATCATTGATAGCCTATGCAAAGATAAACTTGTTGCTGAGGCTAATGATTTATACTCTGAGATGGTTGTGAAGGGAGTTTCTCCCAATGTCATCACTTACACTGCTTTGATGTATGGTTTCTGTATTGTGGATCAATTGCAGGAAGCCATTGATTTGTTTAGTCAAATGGTACTGAAAAACATCAGCCCGGATGTGTATACCTTTAATATATTGGTTGATGCCTTCTTTAAGGAAGGAAAGGTGGAACAAGCTAAACATGTGTTGGCTGTGATGGTGAAAGCGGGTGTAAAACCTAATGTTATTACCTATAATTCTTTAATGGATGGGTATTATTTAGTCAAGGATGTGAAGAGGGCCAAAGATGTATTTAACACTATGACTTTAAGGGGAGTGATTCCAGATGTTCGGAGCTACAACATCGTGATTAATGGATTATGTAAGAATAAGATGGTGGATGAGGCGGTCAATATGTTTGAAGAAATGCATCAGAAAAATATTGTTCCAAATACAGTGACTTATAATTCTCTTATTGATGGTTTGTGCAAATCAGGAAAACTATCTTATGTTTGGAAGCTTATTGATGAGATACATGATAATGGTCAACATGTTGATGTAGTCACCTACAATTGTTTGTTACATGCTTTGTGCAAAAACCATGATATAGATAGGGCAATTGAACTATTCAACAAAATTAAAGACAGTGGACTTCAGCCCACTGAGTATACATACACAATACTTATGGATGGATTTTGCAAAGTTGGAAGACTTAAGAAAGCACGAGAGATTTTCCAGAATCTTTTGATTAAAGGATATCAACTAAGTGTGAGGACATATAATGTTATGATCAATGGACTTTGTAATTGGGGCTTGTTTGATGAAGCTTTGGCCATGCTGTCAGAAATGGAAGAAAGTGGTTACAACCCTGATGCTGTAACTTATGAAACTGTTATTTGTCATCTCTTTGAAGAAAATAAAAATGATATGGCTGAGAAACTTCTTCGTGAAATGATTGCTAGAGGCTTATTGTAGGATTTAAACTAGGTGAGATCCGTTCTTTTGCCTAAAGTTATTTTGAAGTTTAATGGCGATTTTATGATATTAGAGCTTCAGATATCAAACCAAGCTGAATCTGTTATGATTATTTGGTATGGAATACTTCATCTCTTTGATTTTCAGATATGCAGGATTTGCTAATGAATAAAGGGTCAAGGATTGAAGGTTAGCATTTAAAAGGCATGATAGTTGAGGACTGAATTTATATATTCAATGCAAGGTTAGATGTGAAATTGAAAATTTGTTTACTAATTTTCTCTTCTTTGTGTCTTTTAACCAGGTGTTTCTTTTAACCAAAATGAAGCATTGAGAATTACACTGATATAATGGACATTTTTAGAACTCCTTGTCTTTTCTTCTTAAAACGAAACCCAACCTCAACTTTTGCCTTTTCTCCATGAATCCATCTTCACTGTGCCTGCTGTAGTAACCTTGAACTCAAACCTCTATCTTCTCTACAATCAGTTCATATTTGTAGCTTTATCTTCACTGGCTCATGACATCATTTTTGGAATGCTCATACCTTCATCTTCTTTGAAGGTCGTGGTTCCCATCATTCAGGTTTGTTTTGGTCCTTGATTATTTGGTTTTCTTCAATTTTACTAATTTTTGTTTGTGGATCTCCTTAACAAGAGAGCTGCGACTATTTTTATTATTATAAAATTCTTATTCATATCAGCTGTCCATTTCCTGTTTGGTGAAATGCCACAGTGGAATCAAGTTTTGTCAGAATGCTGTCATTAGAGTCCATGGACACAATTAAATGTGAGGGGTTTCCTGCTGAATTATACGTTGGTACGTGTGAGCGCTTAGATGGTTTTTTGATGAATGAAAGTTTAAAAGCATCCATTTTAGGATTCTCCAGACTTGCTTGTGTACCTATAATTAACATTTGACTATAAACTGTATAATTACTTGTAAACTTCTTTGTTCTTCTCGTTACATTGTTATTGCCAATTTTTTAATGATTTGGAATCAATACTTTAGGTTGATGCTTTGAATATAATCACTTTGTAAATATCCCATGACATAGTGTATAGTCGATTAAGGATTGTGTTTTTGCCAAAGATGAGAATGATACGGCCGAGAAATTTCTTCTTCAAATGATTACTAGGAGCTATTCTAGTTTAACATAACAAGATGGACTGTGTATTGGGTTCATTATCACTTTATTTTCATTGAAAGTCATGTATGTTATTAAGTTCATTTTCTAATTGTGATGATATTCATGGTCATGTTTTTTGTGATTTTGCTTCATTATTGTTTTTACTCAATGTACCATTGTTCTGCTTCATCTGGTTTCAAGAAATTTTCAGTCGCTGCACATTGTATTTAAATATCAACCACTGAAATGAACATGATTACTTGGAATGCTTCATTTCTTAGTGTTTCAGATTTGTATAACTTTTTAATGTAGGGTCAATGAAGGATAATAGTCAAAGGGGTAGGTTAGCATTTGAAGGCATAATGGCTGCCTGCCAATTTCACTATATTATATGGAATCTTGTTTACCAATTTTATTTCTCTCTTTCGTAAGAGTTACTATTATTTTATTTCATTGATTCTAAATTCAATATTCGATTTAAACATTCCAGCAAAGCACTGCTAAATCATTTGCTTGCATTTGGTCATTATTTACTTTTGAAAGGAAAAATTGTATATAATAGAGTCTCTGCCCATATATAAATAGGACACTTATTCAAGATTATTAAAAGAAGTTGGTTATTTTAGTTAATAATATTAAATTTATTACCTCATTGCATTGTTTTTTCAAAACTACCAATGTATTTAAATTATTGAGACCTAGTTTTGTGGAGAGAAAATAGTAGTTTGTATAATTTATCTTATTATTGTGGTAGTAGTCACAAGAAAAAAATATCTTTTTAATTTATAACATTTATTTACCAAAATATTATCAAGTAATAAAAGGTATCATGGTTAACAAAAATATTAACAGAAGAGAAAATTTGAAAAAAGTCTAACAAAAAAGACATAAATTTCTCGGAAAATTGCCATGTTCGGATGGAGTTAACAGTAGGAAGCATGGTGAATATTCTATAAGCTCATTGATTGATCTAATCGTGAGGTCATAGAATGACTTCTACGTTTCTTCCTGTATCTCCATGCCACCTGAATTCGAGTTGCTGCCAAGGATCGCCAGTAAGGTGATTCATACCTGGCATGACAAAAGATCAAATGATCATTGACAGAACCACGAATTTAGTGAAAATCTGAAACTTGTGAAAATCCCAAAACCAGGAAATAAATTACCTTAGAGATCCTTGAACCCGAAGATTCCGCAAGAATCTCATGAACCGGCTTGTGACTTCTTCAAGATCCTCTGCTCGAATTGAAAATGCCTCAACATTTGTTAGGCACTTTACTGTCCTGTTGCTAAGCCACCTCTGCCCTGGAAGCCTTACTTTCTTACCATCTGCTAGTGAAAAAATGTTGATTACTTGTGTTGTTTCTCATTTAGTGTTTTTGCTCATTTCCTAGTTAAGTGTGGTTAACAAGCATGTTGCCATTATACCAAGTATAAGCATATACCTGTGCTTACAGAAGAAGAATGTTCAAGATACCATGTCAGAAGTTCTTCACCACAAGCATCTCCTTCAGACAAGGGAACTCCAACTCCATCTTCTCCGATGCTTTCCAATTTTCCGCGCACAATAAAGACCATCTTCTCAACTAGACAACCTTGGTTCAAAATTATACTTCCTTTTATGTATGTCTTCTGTCTCAGTCTCTCACAGACGGCATCCAAGATAGGTTCATCCATCAGAGTGAAAATTCGGACCTACCAACACTTTGAATCCTCAGGTATGCATACAAATTGATATAAAGGAAAAGAGTCTAATATAATTTGGATCTTGTGTATAGTGTTGGTTTGACCATGAAGATACATGACTCTTTGCCTTCAAAATGGATTTTAAATTTAAGTTCCATCCTTCATTTCTAGTTTATTCATAGAGAGAAAAGACCCAAGGGCTATAGAACTTTAACTGAGACTTTGTGTGGCTTTGACTTTGAACTTCATCCAATATGTTAACCACAATTATTCTCATAGCAATCATGATAATGGTGTTACTATAATAAAATTATTGTGGCACAAGTACTGTAGTACATACTTTCTTAACAAATTTGAAGAGATGACGTCTTATGTCTCTCTGGAGATCTTCTGGCAAATTCTCCAGAATCATTTCCTCATTCACTCCTTTTGTTGCAGCCCAATTATATCGTTCCGCCCTTCGTACTTTCCTGCACAAGAAACATAATATCTATCACTTATATATTAATTGTGGTCCTAAATTTCCGGTGACAGGCTAAATAAAGATACAAAATTATATGCATAAGCTAATCATTATCTATTATCTATTATCTATTCAAATGTAAACTTATGTGTATATATATATATATATATATATATATATATATATATATATATATATTTACTTCCTCGCAAGGTATATTAATATAATTTGTTAAATAAATTGGAAAATTTTGTACTTTCTTAGATCTTCTGGTAAACGACGATGTTTCATCCATTGCTCAACATCGCGGCCTCTGAGTTGCATTTCTAGCCTTCTGCAAGTGATATGTAAGGAAATATATCAAATGCATTGTATAAAACAACACTAGAAAAAGTAACACGTAGAAGAAGATAAGTTATGTGTGTACCTTCTTCCAAGACCTTGAAGAAAGTTATGTATGTTTCCAATAAGAACTGCAAAAAGCAAGAGTCCCAATCCTATAATGGCCATTGTAAAAAGGACCTCTCCCCAAAACCTGCTTGGGGTTAAACTACCAGCGAGAGTACTAATTTGCTGCATTAAACATCATGCAGGTACAATTGGCAAGACTTCAAATTTGCTGCGGTAAACATCATGCAGGTATTATACTACAATTACCAATGAGATGCATACCTGGAACCCCCAAAAAAGGGAATAAATATATTTGTTAGTCAAACTAATTTCCGTGGTGAGAGGTACAACATTGAGATAGATTCCATATGGGAAACCACCGGGTGAGGAATTCAAACAAGCAATGGCATCTGTGTTGTTGTTCCATAGAGCTGATGCTTGGTCAGAATAGTTGTTTCTGATATAACCTCGTCTTCCACAATCAATCACTGTCATGCATCTATCAATATGAGACTTTCCGCAGGCATCTCGCAAGCATTGATTAACCCTCTATGATAAGGAAGATATACAAAAAGAGACAGTAAGATAACACCAGATTCCTGATTCTAATGGACCACTCCTCTTTAAAGAATCCAAGACTATATATGGTAGTTGAATTTTAAAATCAATATCAATAAATTAATTGGAAGGATTAAACTTTATAGCATATACTGATATCATACTGATAAGACAGTAACACTTCATTTTGCCTGTACTGTGTGCAATATCACTTGAAATCAGATTCATTCATGTGAATCCAGTAGTATTTCTTTTGTTTTTTATACAGTGAGGGTACAAATAATGAAATTCGGCGAGGAAGAAATTCATTATTGTTTTTTCTGCTTTTGAAGAACATTTAGCAGAATAAAAATATCATAAGACTTGTTTGGTGAATTTTGTGTTGAGAGCTTAAGGAAACTGTAGTAGTGGTTTGAAGTAAGAGTGGAGAAGTCAAGGAAACAAGTTAAAAGAGAAAAACTAAATTATGTTTTCAAAACAAACAAATAAACTTCAAATGTTGTTTGACTCACCTGCAGACCAAAGAGATACCAGCAAGAACCAACAATATGGCTAGCAAGCATGAAAATGAGAAGATTAATGATGAAATTTGCCCAAGCTGACTCGAATATAAATCCTGTTGCAGATTGTCCAATTAGCAGAGGCAGGATCCTGAATAATCTGGGAACATACTGCACAAGGATCGCTGCACGAAGAAGATTCTTTGCATAGTTTGCTCCTGATGCCCCCAAGCGGGTTGGTAGGACAAAAAATATCATTATCTGCACATATTTCATTATGGCAAGGATTTTTTATGAGCATTTAGTAAACACCATATTTGATTAATTTTTTCACATAATTAAAACACTTTTTTACCTGAGGAAGAGGAAATACAACAAACAAGTCAAAAAGAAAATAACCCTTCAGGTAATGAAGTGCAATTTTCTTGGGATGATCAACTAAATCTCCAGCACCAACCACCCTTGACTCTGGAGAAACATAGGCCAGCCTAAACTGCAAAGAGAAAACTTGATAGTTATTATTATTATTAAGCTTTAAATTATGAAAAAGCACAAAAATTTTATAAAATTAAACTATGGACCATATGCAGTAGCACACTTTTTGGGAAGGTAGTTTAGTCAGAGAGAAATCACCTGGAGAAGAATGTTCAAGAAATACACAGTATCATTCAATGTTCTAAGAAAAACAAGTATTTTTCTGGTGCCCCAGTCGATAGCTATACATTTATCATCCTGCGTACAATGAATGGGAAAATGTAAAGTAAATTTGAAAAACACAGTAACATGAAAATGTCAGTACTACTCATTATATAACATATATGATTTTTTCAATTAAATGAAAGGAAAATAATCATACCTTCTGTGCATAGATTAAAAACAAAAATAACGGATCCACAAAAATTGCTCCCATGCAAAAAATGGCCAAAAGCTTGTTCCATTGTTGTACAACTTTTGAGTGAGGATTCATAACTCCAGGAACACATGAAGAGCAGAAAGAGAGAATCTTTCTCCCAAAACCCTTGGCATCCCCATAAAGAGCACTGCGGAAGTGAAACTGTAAGCATTGAAAGCATGAATGAAAACAAGCTTCATTTAGATAGAGTAAGATCAAGAATTTTGATACAAAAGAAAATAGAAAAGTTCACACAGTAAGATCAAGAATTTTGATAGAGTAAAGTTTGTCATAGTGACATTCAGTGAGTGTTGAACAAACAAGCAGACAACTGAAAATTGTCAATCGACAATGCATGCATTGACTCATTGGTGGATACAGACAATAACAAATTTGTTTAAAAAACATCCTTGTACTTTCCAAATTACATGAAAATTTTCTCTTATCATACACAATGTATTACAATGAACTTGAAAATATGAAAGTCCATGATTTCTAAACAAAGGTAGTAGTAGTTTATTACCTGAGGATCAAACACAGAAGAAGCATTTGGAAGTCTTTGCATAGAGGCCTTGAAGTAAGTTGGACAAGTAGTACAATAAGGATCATTACATGTTCCCAGTAGCCTAGACCTCACAAAGTGTTCATTCTTTCTATCATAGTTGTTATTGCAATGATTTTCATCTTTCTCACTGAGATTACAAAATTTTTCTGTCTTGCTCTCCACTACTTTGTTTCCTTCCACAACTATAGTGTGATTCAAAGGATTTTCAGTTCCATTGGTAGTAGTATGACCCACAAGACTAATTTCTCTCTCATATGGCTCCATGGAGATCACAGGAACAGAAATTGATGCACTTCTTGTCCTTGATACAACCTTTACAAACCTAGAATGTCCATTATGTTGTGCATGTGTTTCGCATGAACTAGGCTCCCCAGTTTGTTCAAAATTAGCCATGTTTCGTTGTTGATTTCTGCACCATATCAGTTTTAAAATCAAACACTTCAATGTAAGCTGACTTGAAAGGGGAGAAAGTAAACCATAAACAACCAATATTACTATATAACCAGTGCTGTATGAAAAGTCAAAGATTATACCATATGGAACAATGCATGTCAAGGAATATCATAATTCACAACAAACAATTAAGAAATTGTTGAAGTAACAGGTGTAAGTAAAAAAGTTCTACATCCAGTAGAAATATGCAAATTGAGTATCATATACGTGAGAAAGATTAATACACCTAAACTTTTTCTGTTATTTTTCTCTTCTACAAGTTTTTATAAAGAAAGATTAACACAGCAATGCTCAAAACATTTTCAAACTAGATGGAGTTGTTCACATATGCATGAATGAAACGATGCCATTGTGTTTTGTCGAAAGCCAGTACTTTGGGAAACTTCCTTGAATTCTGGTGTACTACTTCAATAATTTTACTTAAAATCTTTCTTAGTCTATCTATAACTTTAGATATTGGAATATTCTGGATATATGCATGAATGAACAGGAATAACTAAGAAAAACAACAGAGAAAAGAAACACAGAGAGTAATTAAGACCTGACTGAAGAGAAATTCCCAGTGAAAAGTCCACCAACTATGTTTTTGCCATTGAAGTTAAAGGATGTGTTCTTGTGAGCTTGTGATTATGGAAAAAATGGAGAGGTTAATGTGTGTAAATATGAACAAGTTCATGACTTATAATGCAACAAAGTGAGTTGAGTTGTAATGCAAGGACGGAGCAAGAAAACATCTTTGTTGGATGTCACTTAGTTATCAACGAAACTGCAACAAAGCTAGTGAGTTATAGATAATAGCTAGCATGGATTTGGATTTTTCAAGTTTTTTTAATGTTTATGGATTTTTCAAGTGTTTTTAATGCTTATGGATTTTTCTCTCATTTAAACTTGATCCTTCAAATAAAAGTTTCTAGATTTGAATATGTTTCTATTTCTGTAAATAGAAGAATATTGGTTTTACTCTTCAAAATAACTGTTTCGTTTTTAATACATATGTTAGATATGATCTTTGTAATTTAAAAAAAATGTCTCTTTTTAATCTTTTTTCCTTAAAATAAAAATGACACATTTTTATACATCTTTTAGTATTAATTATGATGATCCCTTGTGCTAATCAATTTCATTTCCTTTTTAAACATCTATTCATGGTTGCTCAGGCTATTTATTTTTTGGAGTATGAAGAGTACTTAATATATTTTAAAATTAATCAAGAAAAAACCATTGATATACTAATCCTATTTAATGAGAAGTAATTTTGAAATAACAGTTAAAAAAAGAAAGTAACCCAAATAAAGAAATGGTATTAAAAACAAATACCACCAGTCACAACATACAGAGACCATAAACCAAATAAAACAACTAAACAGAAAATGCTTTCCTTATTTTATTTTTAAACATTTTAATTCATGGTAGATAGGGATGTTTATGGAAGAGCCTTTGTGGCAATTCAAAATAAATAAAAAAATGTTTGATCAGATTATTTATTCAAACATCAATTCAACTCAATCAAGACCAACAGTATGTGAAACATGATAAGTTAACTCAACTTAGTATAACATTATATATTGTTAATAATATAATTCAAAAGCATTCAACTATATATATAGAATAATATATATATATATATATATATATATATATATATTCATGTTATTTTTTTATGTAAATACATTCGTGCTATTATACAAACAGGTTCAGGTTCAAGGCATCTTCAGTATGACAAGGTGAATCAGGGAAACATGATCATGAACTTCTCTTATGATTCAATTAGCATATTTTAAAGGGTTAAATACGATTTTGATCCTTTAGCTTTAGTTAAAAATTGGAATTAATCCCTTTTAGAAATTTTGGTTCGATTTAGTCCTCCAACTCTAGAAGGATTTGGATTTAGTTCTTTTAACAAAATTTTGTTAAGTTTATTTGACGTTTCAAACGTGTTTCAAGATAATTTTTTAGCTACCTTTAAAGTGGAGATGTGTCAAGCGGGATAACCAACTCAAATGCTCTCATAAATTACGTTTAAAACACGTTAAATAAAGTTAAAAAAATTGGTTAAAAAGACTTGATCCAAATATTTTTAAAGTTGAAAAACTAAATTAGGCCAATATTTCGAAGAGAACTAATTACAATTTTCACTTAAAATTAAAATTAAAGACCAAAAACATATTTTACCATATTTTAAATACTCGCTGGGTTTAAATAACATCAAATTAAAAATAATGGCAAAACAAAAAGCAACGACCAAAGACAAAGATTCAGAGACCCAACATTCTACACACACAAATATTGAAAAGAAAAACATGGGAATGTTGAAATGCAAATATTCAAATTGTTACCTTCACAAAGGCCTAAGAGAGTTCTTCCTCAACTTTTTTCTTTTCACTTCCAAAACTTCAAATCTGTGTTTAAAATGTCATGAAAAAGCAAAAGGGGTGTGTGGAAACTTCACTAACAGTTGCAGATTCTTTCTGTGTATACAGAAAAACGCGTTCCTCGTACCTTTGTGTTGTGTTCCAAATGCTTCTATTCTAAGTTGTGAAGTCAAAGGAAAAAAAAAAAAAAGAAAAAAGAAGAATGAAGAAGAAAAGGTTAATCAGCAGTACTTGCTTTCTGTGTAAGGAATGCAGTAAGAAATTTTGAAAAGAAGCGAAAAACTCTTTATGGCGAAATTAAATGCTAAGGAAAAATGAAAGGTAATTAGATACACTACTTTTTAATTACTCTCTGACTTTGGGGTAAAGACTTATCATTTTTATTTTTAATGCACGTGTAAGCTTTTGGTACATGAAATAAGAAGTTAATTAATATTTTAGGTTTTATGAATGATTAAAAAATCCATTAATATTTTTTTGGATTCAATAAATATGTTATCTTCTCTGTTCTAAAGTTATTACAATTTTAGTATTTTTTTTAAAAAATTATGAAGCAGCTAATATTCCCGATTTTTAATGAATTTTTTTGTTCTTAATTCTTTTTTAAATTAATCAATTTCTCTGCTTCAATAAAAAAAATACTGTATTTAACATTGATATAATTATTTTAAAAGGAGACATATTTATTATTATTATTACTATTATTAATTTTTGGGAAAAAAATTATACTACAATAGGAAATGATGTTGTGTAATTTCTTAAGATTTTTAATGTTTTAATCGATTATTCATTTACTTTGTTAATATAATATTTTGATGCATGAAGTATTAATAAGGTCTGATCAAAGAAAATATTTAATACACCTCATAAACACATAAATTTTAAAAGAAGTGTCATTTTAGTTTTTAAGACAAATACAATATTAACTTATTAAAAAAGTTATATTCTTAATGAATAACACCACCACAACCACAATTTTAAAAATGAATAATCAGTAAAACATACAAGTAAATTTCTAAGAGAATGAATAACTTTAAGAAAAATATATTAAGAAAAATATATTAATAAAATGGTTATATAAAAAAATGATTTTATAATAGTCACTTTTAGTATTTGACTGATTTATTTTTATTTTTTAATTTAAAATATAATTAGTTATAAAATATTATACTTTCTTTATATATTGTTATGTTTCTTATTTTTAAAATATAACTAAGAATAAATAAGAATACGAAATCTGAGAAATTTTTGTATATATGGTTATAGAAAACAATGTTAAAAAGTAATAATACAATGTTTCATCGATATTATCAAAGGCAATTTCAGAAAGACAACATATTTTTTTACAAAACTGATTAATAATATTAACTAAACTAGTTATTTTCTTTAATTTTGGCGAATTAGTTAATTGGATCTTAAAACATTACGAGCCAAAGTATTTATTTGAGGCGAATATTCTCGAACACAATATTTATGGCTGATTAGAAAGGTTGAAAATTACATTAGTATGAGAAATACTTATTAAATAAGACATGAAACTTAGAAAAATTGTGACATGTCCACAAAAATTAGAACAATAACCAGTATTTGGAAAATCATTTTTTTAACTGTTTTTCTATGACAACAAGTGCCCCTATTTTGTAATCTTGAATACAGAAAAATATAGTGTCACACCATACACTACATTTTATTTCACGGACCAATTTAACCCTTTCACAGAATTAATATTACAATAATCTTACGATGCACTTTACTGCATAACATGCCATTTCAAGAAATCCTCGTACAATTGAAACTTCTTCTTTCTTTCTTTCATTGACTGTAACACCAAGTTGACTGAGTCAACTCGTTTGACTACATATAGGATAACTTTATCCAGTGACTGACTTGACTCAACTTATTCATCTATTTTTTTTTAAATTACCTCGTTTCAAGTAGTCAATAAAGTCAAAATAAATTCTTAAATTAAAAAAAAAAAATCTTGAAATCAATCAAGATATTCTCTATCAGCTGAAATGAGTTCAAACAATATCTACAACAGATATGAATTTATTTGTCATATCATATATTTTGAAATGAATGCAACATGTACATGGAAGAATGAACTTGTGAGTACTAGTAATGATTTCGGAAATAAAATATTGTTCAAACTATAGTTTGATCTTGGCCCTAATCTTCACTTAATATTGGGAGCTCTACTTTTTTTTTTTTTTTTTTAAAATAAAGAAAAATTTTTTAAATTTTTTTAACAAAATCTTAATCTTGCAGTAGCATTTACTAAAGAATAAATAGTATATACAGTGATGAGTACAACCTATGACCTCGTGTGGCTAATGAGTACAACCTAAACATCAGAATGTTTGATCTGATTGAGAGGTATAGGCACGACTTAGACGCTTCTTTCTGTATCTCCATGCAACCTGAATACGACTTGCTGCAAGGGATCTCCAATATGGTGATACATACCTAACATCATACAATTTTCAAATCATTTGTTTTGAAAACTTATGAGGCATAAAAAGCATCCTAGTTACATGCATATTATGGTCATTCTAAGAAAAAAATATGGATTTGAACACTTTCAAGCTATGTAACAAAGTTGTAAATGCTTCCTAGACATGTCAAGAAAACGTAATGGAAGAATGCTCTTCAAGAAATGATACAGTTGAATGATATTCATTTTGAGGCGACAGCATAACTAAGATATCAAAGTTCATAGTGATGCCTAATAATTATATAGTCTTATTTGGAATGATGTTCATTTTTGTATGTCAGAAGGTTCAAGGTTAAGTTGAAAGATAAACCAGAATACAACATGGAAATGGAGTGAAATGAAAATACCTCAGAGCTCCTAGAACATGAGGGTTCCGCAAGAATCTTGTGAAAAGAATTGTGAGTTCCTCAAGGTCTCCGGCACGAAGTGAAAATGCCTCCACATTTGTTAAGCATTTTACCGTCCTGTTACTCAGCAACCTCTGTCCTTGAACTCTTACTTTTTTCCCATCTGCAAAAGACAAGAAAAACATTGGTTAAACATGTTTCTCATTTTGTAGTGAGGCCAAGTTGTTGAAAATTGCAACTTCTGCTGATGTCTACTTTAACATGCATGTTATCATTGTACCAAGTATGGTTGTACCTGTGGTTACAGAAGAATGCTCAAGATACCATGTCAGAAGTTCTTCACCACAAGCATCCCCTTCAGATAAGGGAGCACTAGTTCCATCATCTCCAAAGCTCTCCAATTTCCCTCGAACAACAAAGACCATTTTCTCTACAAGACCACCCTGAGTCAAAATTTTACTTCCTTTGATGTATGTCTTTTGCTTTAGTCTCTCGCATATTGCATCTAGGATAGGCTCATCCATCAGCGCAAAAATGCGAACCTGAAGTGTTCAGATCCTCAGAAAATTAAATTCTCATAACAGAACTTACAAGTGTGTTGAATGCTTTGGCTTTTGATGAGTCACAGTTCTGGTTTCATGATGAATAAGAATAAAGCTTTTTCAAAGAGGTTTAAGTTTTTCATATTCAACTTCTAGTTAAAATCTAGTTGGTTACAGTAGACAGACACCTACAAAAGAACAGAATTTAGAAAGAAACACCCCTTTTAAAGTTTCAACATAACAATTAATCATATTTTCATTTAAGCAACAAATTTTCTGGGGGCATACTTTCTTAACAAACTCGAAGAGATGACGTCTTATGTCTGTCTGGAGATCTTCTGGCAAATTCTCCAGAAGCATCTCTTCATTTACACCCCTTGTTGCTGCCCAGTTATATCGTTCTGCTTGTCGTACTCTCCTGTATGGAAGACAAAGTATTGAATCAACCAGTAGACAGATATCTTTCTGAAAATGTGAATTTTTGAATTGTGAAAAGAATAAGAACATTTCTTACCTTCTTAGATCTTCTGGCAAGCGACGGTGGCTCATCCATTGTTCAACATCACGACCTCTAAGTTGCATTTCTAGCCTCCTGTAATCATGATGAAAGAAAATATATCAAGCACATTATGATCCTTACAGAAATTAAGGATATCTAGATGTTGTGATTCCGTGTGTCACACATGTACTGTACAAAGAGAATTAATCATAAACACAATCAAATCCCAAATTAATGATTAACATACAAATATTAACGCGTCTGTTTACCATGGGTAACATGTCATAATTACACTGACACATCCCTCCATCCCATTACTTTTAAATTTTCAAATGAAAGAAATGGTAAAGAGAGGTTTATTTTATGGAAATAGATTATTTTAGTGTGTTTTATCCAGCTTACTTTGAAGAAACAAATATTTTTTTCTGGCTTTTAGAGAAGTCTTTTGAGGGAAAAAGTTAATATAATCCATTTAAAAACATGCATTAAGAGAAAAACTGTCATCAACACGGGGTATGGCAAATAAAATGGCAAAAATTTCTACCTGCGTCCAAGAGCCTGAAGAAAGTTCTGTATGTTACCAATGAGAAGTGCAAAAAGTAAGAGTCCCAAACCTATGATGGCCATCGTAAAAAGGACTTCCCATATAAAATAGCTTGGGGTTTGATTACCAGCCAGAGTACTAATTTGCTGTAAGAAATATGACAAATGTATAACTGTTGAGGAATATCATATTAAAAACCACTATATACAAGACTTTGTGCTTCTTAGATCTCAACAGACATAGATCAATTGATCTTACATGGGTAATCTTAGAGGAATTGATCCTGACATACACATACATTGATCTATGTTGGATTCACATAAAAGAGGATTCATTAGGGAGAGATTACATAATTGTGACCTGAACTCAACCCACGTAAAAGATTGACACCATTCTAGGTCTTCTTTCTTATATGATGCTCAACTTTCTTATTTTTACCTAATGTATAACTTAAATTCACTCTTGGATTTCTAATAATCTGACAAGTAGTATCTTCATAGATAGACAAACATTGACATATATCAGGTGAGACCGTCAGTGATTAGAGGAAATACTCTTAACCATCATGTAAGATTGAATAGTCAATATTAATTCATTTCAAGCTCTCACTTGATATGTGCCCCCTATATGTATGTATGTATTTTATTAAATTTATTTGAATTTTCATAGCTGTAAACAATTACCATAAAAGTAAAAAAATAAAAGAGAAGAATGAAATACACACCTGGAAGCCCCAAAACAGTGCAAATACATATTTGTTGATCACCTTAGTTTCTGTAGTAAGTGCTACAGCATTTACATAGACTCCATATTGAAAAGCACCGGAAGTGCCATTCAAACATGCAGTGGCATTCACATTTTCGCTCCATATATCTGACTTACGGCCAGATAAACGACCACAATCAATAAATGTTGAGCATCCACGAATATTAGAATCACGGCAGGCATTTCGCAAGCATTGATTAACCCTCTGGAAGAAGGAAGAGGAGGATAAAAGAGAAAGTTATAATTCAATATGACCCTTCGTTTACGGAATCAAATTCCTGATTCTAAACAGTTCATTTAGCATGTAGGGAGACAACAATTCTGATAGTTGAATGCCATTATCAACATTACAAAAGTTTAGAAGGAGTAAATTTCTTAGAACATACTACTTTCATACTCTATTTTTGCTCATACTCCCTGTAACATATTACCATATTATTTACAACCAATCCTCCTTTTCCATGCAACATGAATTCAGAGTAAATTATGAAAGTTAGATAGGAAGATGAGATTTTGTACTTTCTGAAAAATGAAGCTTTAAATAACAATTTTACTCACCTGTAGACCAAAGAGGTACCAGAAAGAACCAACAACATGGCCAGATAGCATAAAAATGAGAAGATTTATAATGAAATTTGCCCAGGCTGACTCAAAAATGAATCCTGTTGGAGACTGGCCAATTAGCAGAGGCAGAAACCTGAATAATCTGGGAAAATACTGCACAAGGATTGCTGCACGCAGAAGATTTTTAGCATAATTTGCTCCAGATGATCCCAGGTAATTTGGTAGGACAGATAATATCATTACCTGCAAATATTTCACTACATGTCAAAACAAAGAATTTGAAAAGTACACAATAAACCATTAATCCTTTTCACGAATTGTCAAGTACATTTTTATGTCAATTCTCCACAGACTATTTATTCATCAGAACACAACAAAAGGTTTGGTTCATTTGAATTTGAACAAGACAGCATAGAACAAAGCAGTTTATAAAGATAAAGAAGACATGACAACAAAAAAATTTCAGAGCACTTAAAACATTGTTCTGCTATAAATATCATTTCTACCCTACAACTAGCAGCTTAAGCTTTTAAGATAGTTGATTGTTAAACAAGTTATCACAGCCTTTACAACTAATTATAAATGTTAGATCCTCAATGCTCTCGTTTCTTAATTTTAATTTCAACAAAATAATAAGTGGGCCTATGGAATATACATGTTTCAAGGTAATTGGATATTAGCGAGTCATAATAGCCTTTATGAGAAACTGTAAAAGATAGATCTACAATGCTCTCATGTTCTTATTACCTGGCAACAGTAATTAATTACAAAAGATTCTATCATAGAAAACTTAATAGCTAGTTTCAAGCACTCCATATTTAATCTGAATAATAAAAACACAAGTAAACAACTGATATTTTGAAAGAACCAAGAAAAAACTCAACTTCATACAAAATCCAAATCCCAGTATTGTGTTCTCTTTTGGGTGGGGAGATTTGAATAATATTTCAATATAAAAATATCTTATGAAATCCAAACTCATCATCTCAGTGAATGGCAACATCAAAGAACTTCATGTTTTCTAATTAATAAAAAGATACAGAACTACTGAAATGAAGAGAAACATCAAGCATTCATAATCAATTGTATGGATGGAACATCTTATACTTCATAGTAAACTTTTCGCTTTGTGGCACATAAAACTAAATACCCAAAATAGCAAGTTACAATGAGCAAACTCAGGCAAGGAAACAATATAAAAAAAAAGTTACCACAAATCAAAAAGGGTGAAGGTAAGAAGTTTACCTGAGGAAGAGGAAATACAACAAATAGGTCGATAAAAAGATAACTCCTCAGATAATTAAGAGCAATTTTCTTGGGTTGGTCCACTAAATCTCCAGCACCTACTACCATTGACTCAGGAGAAACATAAGCAAGCCTAAACTGTAAAAAGCAAACAAGACTATAAAACTCAAAAGTCATATTTAAGATTTAGGATGCATGTACTTTTCTTTTCATTTTGACCTGAACTAATTATAAAAAACGGTAAGACATACACAAGATGCAGCGATATATTATCAATAAGGTCAAGGTCCAGCATTCTATATCATCTAAGTCATTGTCTTCCAGATTTGACACCATATTGCTAATTGCCAAACATTAAAAAATATATAAAAAAAAGAACTTTTAGGGGTTCGTATCTAAGTGGAAAAAACTCCTGCAACTAAAAGATTTTCTGCAACAAATGTGGCAATAGGGTGAATGGGTGAAATTTTGACAGGGAAATATTGAAGTTTAATGCCAAATACCCTAAAGTATGTCCGGAATTGCAGCAGTACAATTAATTAGTACAATTACAATATATATCTTTGGTACTTGGTCCTCCACCAGATAAGAGTAAGTGTATGACCTTCATTTTCTGAATGTATAAAAGATGGAATTCTAGTTTATTTTTTTTCTGGTTTAAATATAAATGTGCTCGTAGTTGTTCATTTTAACCTGAAAGTTTAGGAAATTTAGAGTAAGTATCATAAACAATCTCATGCATTGGTTAGCAGTTACTTCAAGAGAATCTTTATCCATGAATCATCACATGCTCATTTATATCTGTGTTTTCTCATGAAGTCTACTAAATATACTCTACTTCCACCAGATACATGTTCTTGCACTCTCTATCTATTAAGATTGTCTGCATGCATTTATCCAAAAACAAAAAAGAGAGTACAAACTACAACATGAAGCACTCTGTAAACAACGCTGTATCTTTAAGTTAAAAGTGATGTATACAAAAACAAAAGATAATTTCTATCTTTAACAGGAAATGCTTAGCACACACGAGGGATCTCCAATGATCTTATTATTCCTCTAGTGAATATTTATGTATGATTCAAAGCAACAAAGAACCTAAACCCTGTTATTCTGTTGCTAGAAAATTGTTCTGGAATACATTTGACAGTATATTTACCTTCTCAAAAACAGAAAAAATGAATAATAAACACTTGTTGACAAGGAAGGATCTTATCAAATAATTCAATCCAACGAATTGGCATCATTATTGTATTTGAACATAAGGGTATGAGGGGAATTCTAAAAAGTAGTTACTGAGAAATTACCTGGAGAAGAATGTTAAAGAAATATATCAAATCATTAATGCTTCTAAAAAAAACAAGCGTTGTTGTCATTGTCCAATTGATTGCAATACATTTATCATCCTGCACATAATAAGTGGAAAAATATAAAATTGCAGAAATAGTAGCAGGGCAAGACAAATATCTGCACCTAGGAAGATTTAATTAAATAAAAGGAAAAGAATCCAGACCTCCTTCACATATATTAAGAAGAAAAATAATGGATCAACAAAAATTGCCACCAAGCAAAAAATGGCCAAGATCTTGTTCCATTGTTGTACAACTTTTGCATGAGGATTCATAACTCCAGGAACATAAGAATAGCAGAAGGAAAGAAATTTTCTACCAAAACCCTTGGCATCCCCATAAAAAACATGGGGGAACTGCAAACATTCAAATTGCAAATGAAAGTGAGTTTGGTTATGAGAATGACATCATACAAGTGTCTATTAAAACAAATGGAAAGGTCACAAGAATATGAAGTGTAAGGATACAGAAAAGTCTTGATAGTAGTCTTCAGAATTTAAGTGTTGCATAAGTAATGAAACATTGTCTGCTGAAAATACTTCTATTGCCCCCAAAATGGACAATGACATCAACAAAAAGAACAATATACATAGTTCATCTTGAATACATTTTCTTTTAATTTGAAGAGCAAAATCATAAGCATTTAATTTTACTAAGTGATTATACAAGGACACATAGTGAAGTTGTGCATAAGTATGACAAATGCTACTTAAGAAGCAAAAAAGTTACAGTATAACTCAATCAAATGTCTATAAATCATTAGGTTAATTAAATCATCTATCCTGAACACCTGAATTTGGTCAGAAAAGAAAAATGAATATGCAGTACAAAATCACATCAGTGTAATACATGGTTATGCAGCATATTGTTAAAGTCAACTTCAAAACATAGAAGACAATGTTTTCTTAAATTTAAGGAGAAATAGAAGTATATTTTAGGAAGAAAAGTACCTTGGGATCAAATATAGCTGATGTTTTTCGAGTTCTTGGCTGAGCAGCCTTGAAATAAGTGGGGCAAGTAGTACAATAAGGATCATTACACATTCCCAGTTGCCCAGACCTCATTAAGTGTTCATTCTTTCTGTCATAGTCATTATCCCAACGATTTTCATTTGTGCCATTGAAAGTAGAGAAATTTTCTGTCTTACTCTCCACTACTTTGTTTCCTGTCGCAGCTATATTCTGTCCTGAAAAATTTGAAGTTCCATTGGTAGCATACAGTGGACCACTCATCTGCACAAAGGGGGTCTTCCTCAAACTACGAAGGGGACCGGTATGTCCCACAAGACTAGTTTCTTTCTCATATGATTCCAATGATGCCATAGGAATGGACATTGAAGCACTTCGTGTTCTAGATACTAGCCTCCGGAAATTAGAATCCACGAATTCATCAGATAGTTGACCACGTGTTTCAGACAGCATAGGAACCTCATCTTTTTCAAAACGAGCCATGTTTCCCTGGTGATTGTCCTTTTTTTATTAAACTAACAAAACATCAATATATACATTTCTGCAACACATCAGCAATTTTAAAGCAAAACAATCCTATTTAGCTCCAAACTTGAAAGGGCAAAGCATAAATTAATGTAAAAAGAAAACAGAAAATGAAAGACCAAAGACTATACTGTTCCTAAAGTAACAAACTTAAGCATAATCACAAGGAAGATTCTTGTTCTATAAGGCTGAGGGTTAATTATAAAATGATATATTTGTCTATACATTTTGAAATTTTCTGAATAACTTATATCAACAGACAAGTGACAAATCCCCTTATCTTAAAGGAAGTAACCAATTACTAAATTGACCTAAACTGGCAATACAATCATTGAAATTGATCTACCATCCAAGTTTTAAGAGAATTTAACAGTTTCCAAACACAGTTATACCTTTTCGACAATGTCCCTACCTATGCACACATAAGTGCTTGTGTATAAACTTTAAATTTAACACATATACACCAACTTAAAAACAATATGAAGCACCATAACCTATTGTGACAAATTGCAACTGGGATCAGGAATCAGTTGAAGAATTCCAGTATAATGTAATAATAATCAGTAAGCCCACTTTGCAGAAAATGCCATGAACAATAATGAAAAAAAAAAAAAAAGAAAGAGAGAAAACAAACCCAGAAAGTGCAAGAGCTGATTCAAGGGGAATTGAATTCCCAGTGAAAACCCCACCAAGAATTCAAGTTGAAAAATGCAATTTTGGGAGCTTGGTGATCATGGGGAGAAGCAGAAAGCAGTTTCCAACAGAGAGAAGTTGAGCTCAGAAAATAAAGAAAATGAAGTGTGAAAGTGAACACTTAAATACGAACAACCGTATGAGAAAGAGATTGTGAAGAGGAAGACTTTGAGTGCTTGACAAAGTCAATTGTGAATTTGTCTGTGCGTGTTTTATGTTTTACTTTCAACAGACCAAAACATTGCAAACTTTATGTTCATAAATAAGTAGCAGTTTCATTTTAATAATAAAATACGTAATACCATTGTTTTAGATAATGATGTCACTGTTAGACGGTAATCTATCGAGATATTTTAATCTATCGATATTTTAATTTGCGTCTTTTCGATATGTAGTTTTGTAAGATATTGTATTTGGGTAAGATATTATTATGATACTACTAAATTGTTTAATGTATAAAATAGTAATATTTTTATAAAAATAATAATTTATAATTTATTTATGTTAATAATTTTAATATTACATATTATATTTCATAATTTTAAAATAAATATATCGACATATTAAATACATATTTTATAACGTATAGGATACCTTATTAGGTGTTGGACAATAGAAAGAAGAGTTTTAAGAGTTTTTATCCATGAAATTCTAGGATTTCTTTTTCATATTATTTTTAATCTATTTTATTTTATTTTAAATTATCATTTTTTTCAAAAAACTATTAGTAGTTAAAATATCATGGTTTACATTTTCTTTATAAAATTAAAATATTTTATTTATATTATTATAACTTATATTTTAAATTTGTTATTTGTTATAAGAATCCTTATATGAGGCAAGCATTAATGTTATGCAGTACAAATAATAAAGTACAGTATATGTCTCTTTTATCAATATTTGAAACCTTGTCAATATCTCAATATTTATTTTTAATTAATTACTCCCAAATACATATGGTTGAAATAGTAGGAGTGTAATGTTCCATACCATCATGGTATAAATTTTCTACCAACATATAATTTTTAAACATAAAATTAACAACTTTAGCATATATAATAGTTTATTTAAAATCATATCTACAAAGCAAAAGTCTAACTATATGGGAACATCTTTCACCAAAACATGAATATAGATTTATGTAGGTTGACTTGAGTTTTATTGAATTATGGTAGGATTAGATAAATTTATTCTCCAATCAAATAAAAAAAAATCTGACAGTTGAATTTAATTGATTTTTTTAACTATATTTAATTCAATTTTTGAAAGGGTTAGATAAATAAATTTCTAGATTATAATTAAAATTTTAATTTTAAATTATATTTTTTACAATAATATAATCTATTTACTGATATTTAAATAGTATAATATTTTAAAAACATATATTTAATTAATACAATAATAAAATAAATTAACTAATGATGATCTTACTATTTAATCATTTTAATTTGATTGAATTTCAAATAGTACTTACCCAGTTAATTATGTAACTCTTGAAAAATTGGATTACGTTTGACCTAATTATAAAAGTTTAACTTAATCTATTTAAGTTGAATTGGTTCATCATGTTCCATTTCATTATCATATATATAATACTGTGTGGCCTGCAAAGCGATAAGAATGTCTTAATTAAGGAATGGTTCGTTGAATGTCACTTTTTAAATGAATAACCAAAGAAAAACTGAGTCAATAATATATATATATATATATATATATATATATATATATATATATATATATATATATATATATATATATCACTTTTTTTTCCCAGCAATGTTCCTAAACAAAATTACTTTATGGAATGATATTTTTTCAATAAATTAAAGATTCTAATTAAAAAGTTTGATACATAATTTTTATGATTTTAAATAAAACTTGTATAAATATTTTTAACAACATAAAACCAAATGTAATAATTCATAAAAATCATAGTTCCAGTTTTACAACGATACATTATCCGGTTCTAATTTAATGAAGTGTGTTTAAAACATGTTTCTGCTTTTAATAAAAGATCCCTTGAAAAATAGGAAAATAAATTACTTTTTACTTCACATTTATTCTTTTACAATGCTAAATATATTTATATATGTGCCAGTGTGAACAGTGAAATAGGGGTGTGAATAGAAATGTCTTTGGTACATGTTTTGCCGGCATTTTTCAAGATGGATAGCAACCAGGGTGGGTTGGATGAAGGTGAGTTGTTAATTGTTTCCTGCACCCATCAATTTCTTCTTGCACTCCATCTATTTTAAAAAATAACCATTTTAATCATAATAAGATTTTTAGAATTTTTAGAATAATATTTCCAAGACTTTTGAATAATATTTCCGAGACAAAATTTTCGAAATAAAAATTTCAAAATGCGTGAAATATTCTGAAACATTTTAAGGGTAGATTTTTGGAACAAACTCATATAATACCTTATGGGAAATTTTAATAACTTTAATAATAAGGTACAAAACTAAGAAAAATAAAAGCTATTATTTTAATAATTTAAAATGAAAACAATAATAAACATTGGAACAAATATAAAATTGAAGATGAATATTTCATCCCTATATTCGAGTCAAAAAATCTCCACTTAATACAAAAATTTCCCTTTAAAATTGAAACGAATTTGAAGTATACGAATGGAGACACTTTCATTATTGGTTTAGTACACGCAACTTCGAGACAAAAGTCAACATGAGACATGTTTGAACTCAAACAACTAATGTGTCCATGCAAAAAAAAAAAATATTTTCCTCATAACTATTTTATTTTATTTTTTTACAAAATTATTAATATTTTTTTATGATTAAGATTCTTATAAGAATATAGTATAAGAAACACAAAATTATAGTTATAAGTCAAATGGAGGACATATAATAATAATAATAAGATTTAATTATCTGGTGGTACCCACTTTAATAGAAGTGTGTTAATTTGAAATTTCTTAAAAAAATTAACGCACTCCTACCAAAATGTGTATCATCCGAATAATTAAATCTAATAATAAATATAGCAACCAAACTGTGTGAACGATTTTTCTTTTCAAACGTAAATTAATTTATAGAAGACTTTCAAATTTTATATGAAATCCTAGTGTTTTATCTTTTCTTGCATATTTATCTTACTTTTCGATTATGTTTTGGTTGACTTGAATTTAGTTGAATTACATTTTGATTGATATTTATGAGAATTTCTTTTTAGATCAAAATCAATTATAATTACTTTTCAACCAACATTGCTTATAGGTTAGACTTATTTATTGACAGATATTAATTAATTTTTTTATCAGTGTTAGTAAAATCATTTCCTAATACAGACCAATTAAACTTTTCAAATCTAGGCCCCCGGTGTCTGTATTGTTTGTTGAGTTTATTAAGATTGATATTTAAGGCTTATAAAGACCTCACTCCTTTCATATTTTTCTTTCATATGTACCTGTTGCATGAGCAGAAGAGGAA
>Ga0214545_1002666_pt1 | contig 34388 bp, 22 predicted proteins | sample CNSS4metaG_FD_160064 | JGI IMG/M metagenome (GOLD analysis project Ga0214545, IMG submission 160064) | Root nodule microbial communities from cowpea collected in UCLA plant growth center, Los Angeles, California, USA - CNSS4 | ecosystem: Host-associated > Plants > Roots > Nodule | place: USA...
TTTTTCCAAGCTTAGATCAATATCACTTACTTCAATGCTCAGATTAAGATGTCATTTTGAACATGTTGGGACTAATATCAACATAATCAAACTAATTCATTTCTTCATTTAACAATAGTACAAAACATATTGGACTTTAAAAGATTACACACAATAACAGTACGAATAATACAATAACAACACAAGTGAACCCTATTACTAATTGCAGTCTCTTCTCAGCAACCTTCAATGACTTCTCCAAATCATTAATCTGCCTCATTTGTGTCATGATGATAACATCCTTTTCCTCAACACCACCATTTGAAAAGGTTGCAGCCCACATTATTGGAACCACCACTCTATAAATCAATAAACCAAAAATTAAAACCAATTTATTATTAACACAAAAATAAAAACAGATTGTACCCAAAATTTTCTACCAATATTCTTTGGAGTTCTTGTCATCCTTAAAGTTGTCATCTCTCCACAGATACAAATCGGGGTTAATTCATTTCTCGTTGAACGACCAACAGTGAACAAAGTGATACAACACAGTTGCCTCCAACGATTACAACCAGAGGTAAAGGAAGAAGATTGGGACCGTAACATACCTATATAATGGGATTGCAGGAAGAAGAAGATTGCAGCAACACCAATTGGGAATGGAGAAATAAGATTGCCAAAACTCACCAACTGTCCAAACATTCCTTACCAAAACTCTAGCTTACTTATTTATCCTCAAATATCTAATTATCACACATGTACAATACACGTAACACACCCTAATACAAACTGTAACACCTGTACAATGCTCCGTTAATGATTTAAACGGCGTTATAGAAAATGACCAAATAAATCACGAATTGCAAAAATGAGGACCATTTTAAACATTCGGTAAAAATGATGACCATTTTAAACATTCTGGTCAAAATGAGGACCATCCGCACCAAACACTACGAGAATGAAAACCAAAAAGGTATTTAAGCCTTTTTTTTTAAGTCAAAAATTTGCTAAATGCAACGTAAAAACGTAAAATTGACAACGTTATAATTTTTTGCCATCAAAATATATAATTTGTATTTAATATTATGCACCGTTTGTAACATGGAATTTTTAAATCCTATCAATAACTTTTCTTTTTCTTCAAAATTCTTTGAAGGGTACGGCTATGAGGAAGACGTTGAAGGGAATTGACAAATCCAAATAGAAACAAAAGAAATGCCAAATCATGTTTTGTTCCAATGCTACTTATTATATTTGGAACAAACACAAATCTTCATCAAACACTACCTTACGTCTCTGACTTTTTCTTTGTTAAAAATGGAAAACTTTATGGGACTTTGAATTAAGTAAAGAAGAAAAAAAAAACTTTCTTAACATCCAATTTTCAATAAATATACTAAAATGATTGGAATGCACATGTAGAAGGAGAGGAACTTCTCTCTCTAAAAGTAACAAATAAATAAAAAATGATAAACAGAAGAAAGAGAAGAATTAGTGGGTCAACTCAATCCTGAATGGAATCAAAATTTATATTATTAATTTTGAAGGGATAAAAAGAATAATTTTATAATAACTAAAGTCAAGATTTACTTATCTAAAAGCAATTAGGTAAGTTAGAAAAATAAAGAAAGAATTGTACCGAACTAAAATAAAAACCTCTAATTATTTCTTATAGATTAAAATATTTTTAATTATAAATGATAACCACTAATTCTGCGAATTTAATCGTGCCAGGTAATACAAAGTATATAAACTTAGCTAACTTACAAGAATCAAGAAACTTTTTTTTTTTAAATTGAAATATTAGTCCGTTCATTTCATAATCTACTACTTATATTTTACTTTAATAACTAATTACCATAAAAATGTTGCCACTTTTTTTCAATTATTCATATTGTGATTTAGCATATAATATAATATGAGACCATAAAATATTAAAAATAACACAATTATTAGACAGATTAGTATTTAGGTTAGAGACATTTCTACACGAGACAAAATTCAGAAATAACAATCTTAAACAACACAAAATGATAAAACCTTGTGTGTAACATGTAGAAAAGCTTAAATACTTTTTATTTTCATAATCTCTTTCCAACTCTATGTTTTTTAAAGGAAAATTTTGTCCTTTCTAATTGTTTCCAGCTACTGCTGTTTTTTTTTTTTTTGTTTATTGCTTTTGAGATAATCCATTTTCATTAACATGTATCAGAGTTAAATAACGTCAATCTTAGTATAAAAAAGAATGAAAAAAAAATGGATATTAGAATAATAAGGATGAATAACACATCACACGAAGTATAGCTAACCAACATCTGAGAAATATTAAATAATGTTTTGAAAATTTTATCTATTAAAATTCAAGATATGTTGCATTGGGATCATGATAAGAATAATAATAGCATTTTAAAGTATTTCTTTTAATTCCTTAGTTAGTATCATTATCTTTTAAAATATATGGATAAGTTTGGCATGAATAAGACAATATTTATATTTTAAGTTGTATTATTGCTTTGAACAATTATAAAAATTTGAAATGAATAACATTAGAAATTTGATATTTCCTATAATGAAACCATGATTGGTGAGTTGGAGTTTCATTGTCCTTTCGTGTCGGCAAAAAATTGAAATACAATAATTTTTGAATTTGAATACTATCAGTGACTACCAGTAAATAAAATCATGAAGTTGTAAAATTTCAGCAGTTGACTTTTAGATTTTTTAAGAAAAGTTGTGTGTATTTTCGCTATTTACAACAATTCAATTTGAGTTTTGGTTAATAACTTCTTCAAACTTCCTTTAAATGAGGGTTGTTCTGCCTTATAACGGAATGTTTATGTAAGTATAAATATGGTAAAAAAATTGAAGTTACATAATATTGGTAATAGTTAGAAATAGTGAAAGTTTCACCGTAAAATAAAAAGAAAATTAATCATCATATAAAATATAAAGATAAAAATTTATAAATTCATTGTTTTAAAGGGTTAAAATCTGAAATGAGATACATTTGTTATTAGTGTTTTATATTTTAAAAATAATCCATTATTGAAAGATACATAAATATATTAGAATTGAAAGTTAGTGATGGTGATTGTTTTAGACGAATGTCTAAGTTTTTTCAATGAGAAGTCAATAAGGATAATATTTAAAAGAAATTGGTCAAAATGGATAGAAAAATACCATAAAAATCATAAAAAATTAATATAAAATATAAAAAAACTAGTATTTGAATAAAAGTAAAAAAATTAAATTAAATTAAATTCTAAGTTTTAAATAATTGATATTTTTAATTAAGTTTCCATTAAAAAAATGGTTAAATATGTTTTTGATCCCTCAAATTTAAGTGAATTTTAGAATTAGTCTCACTTCGAAACTTTATACCAATTTAGTCATTAATCTTTAGAAATGTGTGAATTTAGTATTTTTTTATAAAATTTTGTTAAGTTTATTTGACATTTTAAACGCATTTTATGATAATATTTGAATTAACATTGAAACGAAAATGTGTCAAATGGTGTAAACAATTCAAATACTGTCATGAAATGCGCTTGAAACGTCAGATAAACTTAACAAAATTTGGTTTAAATAACTAAATTCACGCATTTTTAAAGATGAATGACTAAATTGGTCAAAAGTTTTGAAGATTGACTGGTTCCAAATTTCACTGTAACTTGAGGGACCAAAAACATATTTAACCTTTACAAAATTATTAAGCATCGACAATTTTAATTTTTTTCAATTAATGCGTTTTCTGTAAAAATATGCAAGTAACGATAATGCAAATAACAATCATGTTAGTTCACTTTGTGGTAAAATCAAATAACAAAATCTCAATTAAAAATACAAAAAAGGTTTAAATTCTCTATAAAATGAACCATTTAATAGAAAGTCAATTAAAGATATACAAATATAAATCTTAATTAAATCAAAGATTAATTAAAAATAAATCAAAACAAACGTGATTGGTAAAATAAATAGAAAAGAATAATATATATACAAAAGTTTAGTCAAAAAGAGAAGGTTGTGATAAACAATGTTTTAGTACGTGTCTCTAAGGGTAAAAGTTGGAAACGGAATTAACAAAGGAAGTACAAAACGTTTACCAATTCTTTGTATTTCACATTCAAATACTTAAAATTTAGATGTAAAGAGAAACATTTTTTCTTGATACATTAATGTTGATGTTAGGTATGAGAATTTTTAAGAGAACTTTGATTTTGTTTCTTCTTTTCATCTCTCTTAAAAAGTAACTTGAGAAGAACGACACTCAAAGGCTATGTTTTTTTTTCTTCTTCAAAGGTTATGTTATTTTATTTTTTTGGTTCAATCGATTGAACTTTTTATGTGAAACTCGTATTAAACAATTCATTCTAAAAAATTCTATCAAACTGAAAAAAAAAATGTGTATTTTTTTTTCAAGTCATATAAACTAAAACAACATATAAAATCAAAATTCAAACATTCCCGATCAAAAATTAATGTCTTTTAAGCTTAGAATTTTCATCAACCAAACTCAATTTTTCTGATAATTGTAAACACTTGATAAAAGCAAATTCCTAAAAACATATTCAAAAATATTTGTAACCAACCCTAGTCTTGCATTTATTGTGAAGTACTTGAAAGAAAATGTCAGCGAATGGAAACATGCATATACCTAAACATGGGGTGGTTTGTGGATTATTTTTGTTTGTATATATTTGTTAAAACATTGTAGTTTATTTTTTTTATTTTTAAAGATGAAAGATGAAAAAGACTACGTCTTAATTTAAAAATATTCATTAAACTTTATTTTCTTTCCACCTTCTTACAGCAATAAAAATGATAATAGTTTTTTCACATGTGTATAACAATTTTCTACTTTTTTTTTAGTCAATCGTAATAATAATTGTTGGATATAGATTTTGTTGTAATGTTAGTCTTATTTATATAAGAGTTTAATTTTGTTAGTTTGAAATTTAAATGTGAGTTTAAATTCTACATTCAATAAAAAAAAAATTGAACACCATATAATAATCAAGATTTATAAATTTATTGTCTTAAGTTTGGATTGAACTAATATCAATTTAAATATTATATCAAATAGAAGATAAAAAGAAACACAAATCTGAGTCTCAATAATTTTACAGGTTATTATCATTTCTAAAATTAATATCTTATTACATATTTTTAATATTTATAATAATAATTTAATATTTTAAATAACAATGTGATTTTTATATATTTTAAAAATATTGAATATGATTACTTAAGTTAGATCATCATTAATATGATTTCTTTAGTTTTTTTTTATTTGTATTATACAATAAATGGTTAAAAGGAGTGACCCATTATCACACTAATATTTTTAAAAATAATATAGTTTTCATTAACATCTCCATCCGAAAATAATTATTTTAAGATATTTAGATAATTGATAATAATTTATTTAATAAAAATTAATATATAGAACAAAATAAATATATCTATCCTTTAATCAACTAGTACGACACACTAATACATTAACTTGTACAACATATTCAATTTTAACATCTTGAATCATATCTTTCGACCATTTAGCCATGGTTAAATTAACAATTTCCTTAATATGATACACAATTGTTAAGTCTAACAATTAATTATTATATATATATATATATATATATATATATATTGCATAATATTTTAAAAAGTCATTTTTTAAAATATTATATAATTTCTATTAGATGCACTTTTCTTCCATGTAGATAATTCATACAATACATTTTTCTCGAATACGTTAACATAATACACTCTTCACCATGTATAATATTTTTGTAACAATGTAAATGTTTTTGTAACATTATAAGCACAATAAAATAAAATATTAACAAATTTTTTTTAACCTATATATTGATTTAGAGAAAAGTACCATTAACCTAAAAGAGAAATGATGGAAAGATACCAATAAAAGATAATTAGGAGTTTCAATGGGTTGATGGGGCAAATGAAATGATGAACAATAAAGAAAGAGTTATAAAACAGTGAAAAGTGGATGGAGAATGAGAGTGTTTGGAAAAATAATACAACATGTATCACGAGGAGCACTAACTTATTATAAAATATAAAATTGTTTCCACACTAACATATAATATATATATATATATATATATATATATATATATATATATATATATTATCAATAAATATTTTTAGTTAGATTTAATAAAATTTAATATTATTTCATTTATTTTTTTTCTTTCATGAATATCTTTATGGATTTAGAAGTAAAATTTTAAATAAGAAAAATAATCATTATAAACTTTAACATTTATGATATTTCAAAGTTGATTACATAAAATTGTATTGAAAATAAAATTCATTAAAGTAATTTTTAATATATTTTAATTAATTATTCTACAAAATCTTAAAAAGAGAATATGGGAGATATCGTGGATAGCGTGCTTCTCTTTAAGGAACCAAGTACTACTTAATTTATGAAAAGTTGAGAGCAGCCATGTTTTAATTGTTCGGTACGGTTTCAAATTTTGTACAAATATTAATCTTTTGCATTTTTTGTTTTTATTTTTATATTGTTCCATTATTTCTCACTGTCTTTCGTTACATATCTGCACTATTTGAAGAAAAAAAAAACAAAACAAACAAACAAAAACAGAGCACCACTTATTTGAAAAGTCCAAAAAATTGCTAAAGAAAAAGCATATGATTAAAAACTACTCGCTGTATATAATAAAATTATTTAAAGAGACAATAATTCAGGTTGGTTTTAAAATAATAAGCAGCGTTTTTTCTGTCTAAGTCAATATAGGTCGAAATAATATTCTATTAAAAAAAGCTGCTAAATGGATTGTATGGAATATATTTAGAAAAAAAAAAACCACTTTAAAAAAGAAAATAAGAAAGGAAAATATAATTAATTTATCCACGAGTTACACATTAATTTATGCATAAATTAATTCATTATAATGGAAATAGATCAATTTCTCCCTTATATATGAATCATGTCAAAATGTACCGCACTTTTAACTAAATATTTAAACTTATATTGACAATCTCACTAATTGAATAACTAAAATGTCACCTTCTTTTAGAGACTGAAATGCAAAAAAATAATAAAATAAAATAAAATATTTAAAAATAGTAAACCGAAACTTATATTTTTCAAAGAGATGAAATATACTTCATTAAAATGAGGGTTTGATTTTATGCTTAAAAACACTTATAAACATAACTTCTTTACAAATTATAAAATATGTATTTAAAATAATTATTTTTTTATAAATTGAAAAAGAGAGAGTATAAATTGTCGTTAAGAAAATTAAACACTTTTCTTATAATAAAATATTATTTTCAAACACTACTTATTGATTTTCATCTTTTATATATATATATATATATATATATATATATATATATATATATATAATTCATAAAAAGAGGGTGAGTGATGTAAATTTATTTTAGCCTATAATATGTATATTTATATTAACTAGATTAACTAAATTTGTTTTTTTTTCAATCCAATTTAAAATAGATAAAATAAGATTGTCAATTTGATTATATTCAATGACAATAATGTGAACTGGATCACCTTGATCTAGAACCAGGTTAACTTATGTTAGTCTCGATCTGGTTCACTCAACTCGATCTTTAATGAGACTGATTCACCTCAATCTTTGACAAGGGCTGACTGAATTCAGTCATCGACCCGAACTAACTTGGTTAATATTTGATTGCACCTAATTTGATATAATCTTTTGGTTAGATCCAACTCAGTTCAACTATCGTCCTACGACCAACTCAACTTGACATTCGACTAAAACTAACTCTATTAAACTTTGGATCTAAATTGATTTGGTTCGATATTCTACTCAATCGTTGTGAATGCAAATTTGAAAACATGTCCATTTAAATAGACATAAAGTAATATTAGATTGAATTTCGTAATTTAAATATTTTGTCCACTCCTAAAAGAGAATACTGCAACCTTATTCTCATGAAAAATCTATAGACAAAAGTAGCAAATAATATTTAATGTGTTTCTATTAATCCATTATAGATAAACTTAAGATTCAATATGTTTTTAGTTTCTATATACTTTCATGTGATTCATGTATCAAATTTTAATACATTTTGATTTAAAACTTAAAAAGTGAATGGATATTTTTTCTTAACCCAACAACATTGAATTCGATTGATGTGTAAAAAACGTTTTAAAATAACGTTTGAGTTATTTGCATTGTTTTGACATGTTCTAACCTAAATGTCAGTTTAAAACACTATTTAATAAATTCAAAAAGTTAATATCATTAAATTAAACAAAATTATATTTATTAATTTTTAAAGTTTTAGAATCACAATATATCTATATTTAAAAGAGAAACAAATTATAATTTTACATATAAATATTTAATCTTAAATTTAATTATTAGATTAAATGAGTTTTCAAAAACCGTTTGTTTACTCCCTGCTACATTACCCCCTTGTTTCGTTTTTTTTTTTTTTTTTCTTTTACTTTTTTTTTTTTTTTTTTTTTTTTTTTTTTTTTTTTTTTTTTTTTTTTCTTTTTTTTTCTTTTCCTTTTTTTTTTTTTTTTTTTTTTTTGGGACTACCTTGTTATTGAGTTTGGACCAACCTTGTGTTCCTCCTTTGGCACCACTCATAAATTATATTTTTTATAAAAATATATTTTTAAAACTTAACAGTTACTAAATCAATACATTATCTTCAACTTTGACTAAATAAGTTTTAATAAATAATAGTTATTTGGTATTATTAGATAAATATAATACAGGATGAGTATAAGAATTTGAACAAAATATACTATAATGGTTATGTTAATCAATAAATTATAATGATATTCATTAGAAAATTTAATTTACACATAAAATAAACAACTGTAAATTAATATAATAAATTGTATGAAAGTGAGACGTAAAAGATGTAAATTAAATAAATGAATCAATTATATGTTTTATAACAAAAGAATAATTGATAAAATAATTTATATTAATTCATAAATATTTTTTTAATTAAAAAATGTAAATTGAATTTAAAAAATAAAACGAAATCACCGATTATTTCAGTTTCTTTTATCACTTTTTGTTGGTTTTTAAAAAATCTGGTTTCGTACAGAGTGACACGACCGTGCCAATTTTTAGTTCGATCATTTTAATTAGCCGGTGGTCCACTTTTCAAATGATGAATATAATAATAAGGTTTAATTATTATTATTTTTCTAAAAATATCAAATTAGTTTTTTAGTTTTATGATATTTTAATTTAGTTTTAATTTTTGATAAATTAATATAATTTAGTAATTTTTGTTAAATTTTTTAAGATCATCAAAATTGAAGTGCTTAATAAGAATTATTTAATATTAATAAAAAATAATTGATTTGTCTTAATAAATTGAACTAAAAAGATAAAATTGTATAAATTTTTAAAATTAAGACCAAATTGAAATTTAAAATAACTGATCATCAATTTAACATTTAAAAAAAAAGAAAAAAAATAAACCAAAAGTTTTAGAAATGTGTTTTTTATTTTTATAATTTTACTTTCCCGTTATTTAATATATCAATAATTACTATTTTTAAATATTTAGTGCTATTATTTCATTTTTATTGATGTTATTCTACTAATTTTGTATATATTTATAAATATACAGTAATTGCTTAAAAGATAAATAAAGACTAATAGTCCATTTTATTTATAACAAATTAAAACTTATTTATTAGATATTAAGGGTATTAAACAGGTTTATTTAACATCATAAATATTAATTAATAATCTAACAAATGTTTAACTCACATAATAAATAGTTTAAATTTCTAACCCCTTCCATGTTAATATCAATTAATGAATGTACTTACTAGTATTACATTCATAGAAATGTTAAAAAGTTTTATTTGAATAACATTATAATTCTTATTTATTTTCATATTATTTTGCGTTGTCATCTTATTATGATTTTTATTTATTTATTCCACTTTTTTCTTCTTATTGTATTCTTATTCTTTTATTTTTTTTTTTGCTGATGTTTAACTATGTGTGAACAAAGAAAGATGTGAAAGATTGGTTTCACTGTCCTTGCATAAATTAGGGGAAAGAAAAAGAAACATATATAAATATATTGTTTTTCAAATTTTAATAAATTAAATCTTTCATAAACTTTCAAAGTTTTTTTTTTCCTTTTTATTGTCTATTTTTTTAATGTAAATAATCACATTTTTTAATTTTTTATTCTTTGATCTCCGCTTCTTAATTCAAATACAACCTAGTACCATCAATCTTATATTTTTTTTTTAGCAATAACAATTTCTACTTTTTTTTTCTTCATCTTTTTTAAAACCTGTTTATCCGTTTTGTAGAACTGTCTACGTATATGATGCATTAATTATTTTTTAAAGTACCTCTAATACTATTAGTATATTTTATATTAATGTTAGCTTATTTCATTTTTATGGATGTTAATAATTAATTACATTATTAAATTAATAAATATATACATTATATTATATTCAACATTGTAAGATAAATTAGTATGTATCTACTGGAAATTACTGATATTAAATGTATTTATGGTAACCCATACATACTAATTAATAAGTTCACAAATATTAGTAATTAATATTAAAAATTATATAATGATGATACTACGATTTTATGTCGGTATTAAATAAAATCTTAATTATAAGTGTCACATAACTAATACATCATAAAGAAAAAAAAATAACTTTCCTAAAATACGCATCTCCGGCCATATAAAAACTCTAGAGGATTCAAGAATGGTCTGAATGCGAAATAGAAAAAGAGAAATTAAACACGTTATGTAAAATAAAATGAAAAAAAAAGTAACTGAATATAAAACAGTGTCCAAACTTGAAAGTCTGACCTGTTGAAGGCTTTCAAAAAAATTATTTATTTCATAAATTAATTCAATGACTAATGTATAGTGAAAAATAATCCTATAAAAAGTGTTATATTATTTATTTATTAATATTTTTATTAAATATTTTTATATAAATAAATTTGTGGCTGATTCGAATGTGACGTCCCTACACTGGTCATGAAAAACGACGGATACCCACGTGTAAAATTTATGGTGGATATTCAGTTTTCTTAATTTATATGCCGAAGTATAATTTATTTAAATTTATTTTAAAGAAACAATAAATTTAAAATGGGTTAAGTATGTTTTTACCAGAACTTTGATCTAAAATTGGAGTTTGTTTTTGGTCGAAACTTTGATAAATTTTGATTTCTAAATTTAAAAAATAATGAATATAATCTTTTTAAACTAATTTTGTTAACTTATTTTTAGATTTCGGATTGAGTCGAGAATGTGTCAAACAGCATAAACAACTCCAATATTAACATGAAACACATTTGACATGTTGAAAAAAAGTCAAATTAATTAGGTTAAAAGGACTATATTCATTTATTTTTAAAGTTTAAGGACCAAAATTTATCAAAATTTTAAGTAGAGATGAATTTCAATTTTTGACCAAATTTCACGAACTAAAAACATACTTAATCCATTTAAAATTCTCTTTTATTTAAAATTTTTACATTTAAATATAAAATACATATATATATATATATATATATATATTTAAGTTTTAAACAATATTTCAGACGGTTCAAACATGAGTGTAAGAGTTTTAAAAGTTAAAAAATATATTTAATTTAAAAAAAATTAAATAATGTTATTGACAATGAGTTGCTTTTTGCATCCTATTATTGTCATAAAGGCTAGGGTGTGTATAAAAGGGGGACCTTTCTGTTGTTTTCTCTGATATCAGATTAGATGCGTAAAAGCATTGCCCTGTGAGTGTCTTCTCTCTGCTTCTTTCTGTTGCTTCTCTACACACAAACATGGCTGCTCTCTCTAATGGCGGCCAAGCTTCTTCCTTCAACATTCCTCCCATCAAGTTCACCAAACTCTTCATCAATGGACAATTTGTTGATTCCCTTTCAGGTTCTTAACTTCAATCTCTTTACTTTCACTTTTCTCTCTGCACTTTTTTTTTATCTGTGAAAAACCTCAAGGGAAACCCTATATCAAAAATGGTTACTGTTCCTGGTTTGGAGTAATGGAAAGTGAAATGAGAGAAGAAAAAATGGCATAAATTAAGTGAAGCACTCAACTTATCTTCTTGCAAGCAGATTTAAAATATATTTGCTGTTTTTCTTTACATATTAACTTTGGTTCTGACGTCCACTTACATAACTTTTTACCGTATATTCTTTTATCAGTATACTTTTTACTGTAAAAACAACATATTTTGCTAATATAAATATTAAATTATAACTTTTATATTATGTTATATCCTATAAGTCTTATACTGTCCGGAATAGATTAAGTAAAGTTTAAATATTTTTAGATCTTTTAATTTCTCGAAATATTTTTTAAAGATAAAATTTTGACTGAGCTTAAATTTATAAAGCGAAAAATATTTATAAAAAGAATAATAGTTATTGATATCGGACGAATTTGAGTCAAAATCGGAACATTTGATAAAAATTCGACTTTAAATTTAATTAAATTTTAAAATTTGTATATAAAATGAGGTTTACAAAAGAAAATTAGATAGTTACTGCTCTTTTTCATCTTGTCTAATTTGTTTTCTCTCTGTTTATTTTGCTGTGTTTCATTTGAAAACGGAATGATGTATAAACACTAAACAAATTCGAGATTATTTTGCTGTGTTTCATTTGAAAACGAAATGATGTATACACTAAACAAATTTCAGATATTGATGAGAAGAGAACTCTTTGTGTGGACCATAATTAATATATATTTTTTAATTTATAGACTGGTTTATTAAATGGTCTGTGTAAAGCAATGAATAAATATAATTCACGTATATAAATTAAAAAAAAAAAATATAAATATATATATATATATATGTATATATATATATATATATATGCAAGAAGTATATACTTTATGTATGATAAAAAAAAAAAACTAGAATCATGGACTGTAGATGTAAAAAATTTGATACTGAAAGTAGAGCACAATCAATTGGACTGATTTAATTTTATTTAACTAATTCAATTAGTTTGAAATAGGAGTCTTTTTGTGCGTCTTGTTTGTGAGTGTTTTTGAATTTTCATTAATATAAAATGCAGTGAAGTGTTGCAAAAATGAAGATTCCAGAAAATATTTTTATTTTATTTATAAAATTGAGAAAATAAATTTCAGGAAAAGAGTTTGAGACAATAGATCCAAGGACAGGGGAAGTGATTACGAAGATCGCAGAAGGAGGAAAAGAAGACATTGACATTGCTGTGAAAGCGGCACGTGTCGCTTTCGACCATGGTCCATGGCCTCGTATGCCCGGTGTGGTACGTTATCATTTCTCTTCTTCTTCTTCTATCTACAAAGAACTGTTACGTTATCGCCATAGATTTGTGGGTCTCATTTATTTTGTCACGTTTGCTATTTATTATAAGTAAAATATTTAATTTTACATTCATAAAAAAAAATATTAAAAATGTTTTTCCATTTTATCAGTGTAAAAGTCACACAAGAAATAGTTTCGATCTGGCAATTTCATGTCTGCGTTATAATGGAATCTAGATATTAATAAAAAACCTAAATATTAAATGAAATTTATATACTTTAACTTGATAACTAATAACTAAATATTTGACTTTTTTTCGTAATTAGTTTTCTTGAACTGAATTCATAATTTTTGTGGCTGATTCTAGCGTGCCTTTAATGTTTTTGACTTTTTTTTCTGCAATGAGCTTGTCTGAGACATTAATTTCAGTTTTTGATTTTGATGCGCATAACATGACCCACCTTCGGTCACGGGTCATCTCATCTCATATCTGTGATTGACACATGTATAATTGAACTCGATTATGATTTAAAGTGACCCTAATAATTGATTGTATAAATTTATAAAATTTTACTATGCCAACTTTTTAATTAGTACAAATAATTGATTTTTATTAATTAGTCGTAAATTGATCATTTAGTGACAGGGGATGAAACAAAGGAAAAAACAATGACAAAAATATATAGCAATATTAAAAGTATGCCAACTCATTTAAAATTGAATTATAGGAAGCATCGAAATAATTATGCATTTTTCGAGGAATTTTTCAGACCTCGAAACGTGAATCCCTTGGGATTTGGCAATGGAATTTTCTGAATATAATATAAGCTTTGTCTGTATTCGTGATGTATAGGATTGGACCGATCGATCAAGTCATCTTTTGGTTTTCATATTTTGAATTTTATTTATTTATGTCTTTATCATTGAGTTGATTCAAATAATTGAAGTCTCTTCAAGGATTAAGATGAGTAAAATAAAAAATAAAAAAATCAAACACTGTGGATGTTAAGTTTGCATAATTTATCTATGTAAACGTTTGGCAGAAGGTTACAGTAGATGCATGTGGATTTAAACCGTGCACGACATCAACATTGAACAAATACCGTGTTTTAAGTTCAAGAAACACGAGTCTCCAACGTGTAACGCCTTTTTTAGTTTGACTTCAAACAAATAGTGTAATACTTGTTAAAACACGAGACATGATTTTCTCTTTTGCAAGTTGATCAGTTCCACCGAGTTATGGGTTAATGGCGGTGATGGGTGTTATCTTGTTAAAAGTAGCTACCCAATATTGACAAAACTGTACACTGTCTAGATAAATGTTTGCTGTATTAGTGCTTGTCGATGAACTGTTTGTGAAAATGTTCTTCACCACCAGCATGGTTCTTTTACTTTCTGATAGCATTGACATGACACAAGTGTTCATCACTTTGGCAATATGATACTAAACTTTGAGATGTTTCTGAAATCAGGAAAGAGCAAGAATTATGATGAAATGGGCAGATTTAATTGAGCAAAACATAGATGAAATAGCAGCATTGGATGCCATCGATGCTGGGAAGTTGTACCACTATTGTAAGGTTGGTGACATTCCTGCAGCAGCAGCTACTATACGTTATTATGCTGGTGCAGCAGATAAAATCCACGGGGAGGTCTTGAAAGCTTCTGGGAAGTTCCATGCATATACTTTACTAGAACCAGTTGGTGTTGTGGGACACATTATTCCCTGGAACTTCCCTACCACCATGTTTGTTGCCAAGGTTAGTCCTTCCTTGGCTGCCGGTTGCACAATGGTCCTCAAGCCTGCTGAACAAACACCTCTCTCAGCCTTGTATTATGCTCATCTAGCTAAATTGGTATGTGTCTTTTACAAATGGCATTAACAAGTTGGTTACTAAAGGTTGAGTTATTGATTTTCCTTACTTTTATGTTTTGAAGGCTGGAATTCCAGATGGAGTACTTAATGTAGTACCAGGATTTGGTCGAACTGCAGGTGCTGCAATAAGCTCACACATGGACATTGATCTGGTAACTACTTAAACGTAAAATATGTGGACATTATGTGATACTTAAGTTACGTTGTTCTCTCATGTAATGCCATAGTTTTTTTATTGGACTCTCATTTTTGCTTGACATATAACAGTTATTGCTTTGGTTGACAGTTGAGACTATAAATAGACTAAATTAAGGTGCAATATACAAAATAATAATAATTGATCACAAATAATAATAACAGAGTAACATACAGTAAAACCAATATGATTGTGATTTGTGATTTGTGCATGTGTAGGTAAGCTTCACAGGTTCAACAGAAGTGGGGCGTGAAATAATGCGTTCTGCAGCTAGTAGTAATTTGAAACAAGTTTCACTTGAATTAGGAGGCAAGTCACCCGTCATAGTTTTTGATGATGCTGATGTAAATAAAGCTGCTGAGCTTGCCCTCTTGGGCATCGTTTTCAATAAGGTGGTTTTCCTTCATGAAATTTAATCCTTTTCACATACCAGTTGGAAATATTCTAACTTTTTCTACTATCGATTTCAGGGAGAAATCTGTGTTGCAGGCTCTCGTGTGCTCGTTCAAGAAGGAATTTATGATGAATTTGAGAAGAAATTGGTGGAGAAAGCAAAAGCTTGGGTGGTTGGTGATCCTTTTGATCCTAAAGCTCAACAAGGGCCTCAGGTTTGAATGTAGTAGCAGAGTTATATCTACATCAGTTCTAAAAACATACGGAATATGTCTTCTAGTAACTCTAATTATTGAAACAAAAATGAGAGTAATTGGCTATCGTTTCCTTGTTGTAGGTTGACAAGAAGCAATTTGAAAAGATCCTTTCCTATATTGAGATTGGAAAGAAAGAAGGTGCCACCCTTTTGACTGGTGGAAAAAGAGTGGGAGACAAGGGTTACTACATTGAACCTACAATTTTCTCCAATGTTAAGGTGATTTTTAACTCCACCCAAGTACAAAACGAGGTTATTTTAAGAAGAAATGGATAACTAACCATCACATTGTCTTTTTCATAATATCTTGTATAGGAGGACATGCGTATAGTGCAGGAGGAGATATTTGGTCCTGTGATGGCCTTGATGAAGTTTAAGTAAGTTACTGTAATTTTATTTACTTACTGCTATAATTGATTGAATGTATTCCTAGTAATGTCTTTGAATCTGTTCATGAATTCTGAATCCAAAACTGATGTATGAATGAATAACAGGACTATTGATGATGCAATAAAGATTGCCAACAGCACTAAGTATGGTCTAGCATCAGGCATTGTGACCAAGAGTTTGGACACAGCCAACACTGTGTCAAGGTCCCTTCGTGCAGGCATTGTTTGGATCAATTGCTACTTTGCCTTCGGGAATGACATTCCTTATGGAGGGTACAAGATGAGTGGATTTGGAAGAGATTTTGGATTGGAAGCCCTACACAAGTATCTACAAGTTAAATCTGTTGTAACTCCCATTTACAATTCTCCTTGGCTTTGAATATCTCCTTTCTGCTTTCAGTTTAAACAGTACAGCAGATTTAACATATGTACTTCATCAGAGTAATAAAATTGGGTCATGTTACTCTACATAACACATGCTCAAGTATGTTTAGTCTAAGTTTTTCACATAGTTTGTGTGTTGATGAATTCAAAATTATGGTAAAAGTTTGATTTTTATATTTGCCTCACTTTCCAAAGTTGTCACTGAATGTATACATACACTGTTAAATTTGTAGCAAACAACAGTCTCTTTTTGTTATCTATGTTTGACTTTCTTTATCCTAATTTCTTCATAAAGTCAACCCCACAATTAAAACTTAATTTTTTAACTGATCAGATATTCTGTAAATTTTACTTTGAGATAAGGCTCTGTTGAAATTCCTGGATAAATTGGCACAGATAAAACAAAGAAAGTCACAAACTTTTCATTATTATTTTACCACAAGTGCAAGCAGCTGCATCCTCTGATCTCAAATTCTTTCATCATTATTCATCATGAAAGAAGAAAGAAGGATTATTTATTTACATGCATGCTTATGAACTCTTATCGTTGGATACATCTATCTACTTACTAGTCCTACCACGCCATACATACTCGCCGTGATGCAACCGGCACCGGAATGACCCCGGATGCTGCGACGGCGAGCACACGCATCGCTTCGCAGAACTACTCTCTCCGGAGCTGCCACCACCGTGAGCCTGCCTTGCCACCGCCGACAAAACCCATCTTCTATGCAGTACGAAGCTTTCTCTGTTGAGAAAAGGAATTCCAGGGTGACACATTGATTCTTCTTTGTGCTTTCAAACTTTTTCCTAACAGTGGGTACAATACATTATATATAAATTGTGTGGCTCACTTTTGAAGTTTAGAGTTGAAAAAGAAAAGAATCTGAGGGGAATATGACATTGTGGAAGAAGAGAAAAGAAAAGAAAGGGGAAGGGAATTGGCATCGTAAGAAGCAGTGAAACAGGTTTTAAGGATGTTTGTGTGCGACCACATTCTATGTTGTGTTGGACAAAGATCCACTGCATCAACTAAAGTCGGAAACCATGTGGCATCTGTCTTTGCTGCTTCCACGTGGCTCTATTTAGTGCCACTAACTGATCACTAACAGATCCTGCGTGGCATCTATCAGATAAATTACATGATTTTTTATAATTAACATAATTTATTAATTTTATTTTTTTTCGCTGTGTAATTTTGATTTAATTATTTAGTTGATATTTTGAACCGTATTTAGTTGATATCGACTAGCATCGTTAATCAACACAACATTTCACACGCGTCACTCTCACGGCATATCAATTTTTTCTATCAAAATCTTGGTATAAAAACAAATCTAAATATTTGTGGACATAATTTTCATTCAATTCTTAAATCTTTATACAATATTTCATCACAACATTTTAATAAAATTGTTTAGTTTTTCTTTTACGAAAATGTGGTCTTATTTATAATAATGTGATTATAGTTAATTTTAATAAGTTTTTGCGTTTTAGGAATAAAAACAACAATAGCAGATTAGGAGATAAATAAGAAACTTAGTTAAGTTGAAAACTTCTTTCATATTTGTATTCGATTCTAAGGATGCAAAAGAAAGTAGATAAATAATACTTACTCTGGACACAAAACCCGGTTATTAAGGACAATAAAAGAAAATTGAAAGAAGATTTTCTATATTTTTATTAAACATAAGACTCATGTAAAAAAAAAAAATTTAAATAGTAATTTGGTCATAGTTTTTGTTTAGTTTTTTCAATGTGGTCTTACTGTTGATTTTTTTTTTCAATTTGGTCCTAATATTGGTAAATTTTTTTCAATTTGGTCATTTTCGCTAACACCGTTAAAATAGTTAACGGATGTGAAAAGTAGCCGCCACGTGTCATTTTTGTGATTTTTTTTTATTTTTTTAAATTGTTTTCTTTAATTTTTTTTAGTTTTTATTTATTTATTTTTTATTTTATTTTATTTTATTTTAAAAAAAATGTACACGTGTCAAACCCATATCATGCCACATGTCATTTTTGTGATTTTTTATTTTTTTAAAATTTTTAAAATTTTTAAATATTTTTAAAATTGAATTTTTTAAATTTAAAAAAAATCCACGTGTCAAGCTAATATCATGCCACACGTCAGAGTCAGTTTTTTATATTCAATTTGGTCCCAATATTCATTAATTGTTTTCAATTTGATCCTAATTTGTTTTTTAAATTTAACATTTTTGTTCCTCTCCAAATTGAGACAAAATTTAATTTGTATATATTAAAATGCATATTTTTGTTAAATATTTTTAATTTAGAATTAGAGTTAGTTTAAAATTAAAATGAAAAAAAAGCAATAACACCATTAATTTAAAATTTTAAGAGGTTAAAAATATTGAATTTTAAACCAACTCTAATTTTAAATTAAAAATATTTAATAAAGATATGTATTTTAATAAGAATATCCATATAACATTTATATACAAATTATATTTTGTCTTTGGAGAGGAACAAAAATACTAAATTTAAAAAAAAACTAGGACCAAATTAAAAACAAATAACGAATATTATGACCAAATTGAATATAAAAATCTAATTCTGACACGTGACATGATATTAGCTTGACATGTGGATTTTTTTTAATTAAAAAAATTAAAAAATTAAAAAAAATTAAAAATCACAAAAATGACGCGTGCATGATATAGGCTTGACACGTGTACATTTTTTTTTAAATTAAAAAAAATTAAAAAAAAATCACAAAAATCACAAAATGACACGTGACAGTTACTGTTCACATCCGTTAACTATTTTAACGGTGTTAGCGAAAAGGACCAAATTGAAAAAAAATTTATCAATATTAGGACCAAATTGAAAAAAAAAATCAACATTAGGACCACATTGAAAAAACCGAACGATAACTAAGACCAAAGTACTATTTAAGCCAAAAAAAAATATTCTAATCCAAAATCAATTATTAATCTCGATATAAAAATCAACACGTGAACATTCATGTAAGATAATAAATTATAATCTATGGTACATGTTATCATTAGAGATAGTTCCAGATGATTGATAATCACATCTCATTCCCTTTGCAAGATATGTGTTTATAAGAGAATGCTTTCTCTCCCAATATGCCTTTCCGCACTCTTTCCTCTGCTTTTAGTGGAGAGCAGCTACTTAACTTTATAACGGTCTTCAACTCTTCCTGCTTCAGTCCTCCTACAATCACAGGATATAGATGATGTGTGCAAGGTTTACTCCCCCCGACCTTTATGGGATGTGATTACATGATTGTTTGATTGTTTTGTCATTATCTTAAGGAAAAAGGGATCGCAGTTTTAAGTAAATTGAGTCTTCTGGATAGGTCAGGCTTAGATCGGACCGAGTGCCTCCGAGTACATATGTTGACTCCAAGTCGAGCACAATATATCCTCCTAATGAGGTCGGTTGGAGGTCAACCCAATACAAACATGAACATAGGTTAGCCCAACACACACATGATCATAAGTCGGCTTGAGATCAGCACAAAACACACATGATCATAGGTCAACTTGAGGTCGATCTGACGCACACATAATCATAGGTTAGTTCAACACACACATAATCATAAGTCAACTTGAGATCGACCCAATGTACATATGAACACAGGTCGACCTAACACACATGAACATAAATCAACTTCACATTCACTTGAAACACATATAGGCCGGTTTGAGTCTAGTCATCAAAGTGTAGAGTACATTTCAATATCTTCAGAAAATTTTATAAAAAATTTTAAAAATATCCGATTCTAAAAAAAAATTTCACTCCAATGATTCTAATACTAAGGAGTGATCTCTTAATCTAGTTTAACCCCACATATTTACACCGAGTTATATACATATTACTTTTCCATCCATTTTCAATCATTTGCATGTGTTATTATCTTCGTTAACATGGAGAACCAGGAAAGAGCAAACTGATGATGAAATGGGCAGAAGTAATTGATGAAAACGCTGAAGAAATAGCGACACTGGATGCAATTAATGCTGGAAAACTATATCACACGATACAATTAAGGCTTATGAAGTTCCCACAGCAGAAAATACCCTCTACGTTACTGTGCTGGTGCTGGTGCTGCTGATGAAATTCATGGAGAAGTACTATAATTCTCCGGAGGAGGCAATGCCTTGATTTTGTTCACATCTGGTGCTGGCTCCTCCTCTTTTCTCTGGGGACTCTTCGACCTCTTAGCCATGTCTAAGGTTGGACAAAGCATACTGAACTGCACTGAACCATTAAAAACTGCACTAAACTAAAAAAATAGTTCGCCTGAACTGTACTGAACTATTTTTTTGTCTAATATACTGAACTGAACTGCACTATAATATGAACTAAACTATTATAAAATTGAACTGTTGTACAAACTGCACTATTTTTAAACTGAACTGCACTATTTTTGAACCATTTTTTAACTAAACCACATTAATTTTGAACCAAATTGTACTATTTTTTAACTAAAATGTACTTCATCATTTCAATTATTAATAAATTATTACAGCAATTTAAATTGTTGAATTTTTTCTTCAATTTTTTTTATTGTTTTGCTAATAAACTTAACAAGTATATTAATAACGAATTAAGTTAAAGTATTTTCTGCAATACTTATTCATGTACAATAGTTTAAAATTAACGTTTTTCTGTATGTAAAGAGTATTTTATATATTTATAATATTTTTAAATTTAAATAAAATATAAATTTAGTTAAAACACTATATATTTAAAACTATAAAAAATATATTTGAAGAAAGAAATACAGAAATTGATAAAATAATATAAAATTATATATAATATCACGTGATTTTGTTATGTAATAAAGCGATAATAAAAATAAAACTTAAGATATTATTTATAAAAATTAATTCTCCCACTATTATACCATTTTCCAAGAATAATAGTAATTATGTGATATATAAGAAAAATACATTTTCAAGTAAAAAAGAAGAAACTATAATTAAAAGAGGCAGATTTTATTTTGTGTTGAGTATCAAAAAATATTTAGGAAATAAGGGCCGGAAGTATTAAATTTTCTTTATCATAAATAATTACATTAATTAATATAAATTATATATAACACTATTATTTATAAATAAAATAAATATTACAGACTATTTTTTATAAAATTAAATAATTAATATCAATAAAACTGTAACTTATAATATAACCATAAAATTGTTAGTTAAATATATTATTATAATATAACCTAAAAAGTGTTACGTACTCTTTCTTATATATGAAATGAAAAAGAAAATCGAAGAGCAAATTGTGTGCATAATGTACGACGAGGAAATACAATGAATGTTGTACATTACTAGTACTAGCTAAGCGTGAAGCAAAAAAAACTAAAATAAAGTTCAGATCAGTCATAAAATAATTAACTTATTTAAGTTTGGTTTTTAAAAATTGTACTAGACAATAATATAGTTCAATGTTTAATACAGCCAATTCAGTTTATTCTAGTATAAAACAATACCATTAACATTATGCCCGGTCCTAGCCATGTCCCTCACAAACTTCTCCATCGTCTCAAGCAACTCGGTGGTAATCCTCTGAACCTCAGGGTACTCCGAGGACCTCACCACACCATAATCCTTACACCAATTATAAAAACCAACAAGCTCACCAAACTGCGTAGCCGCACTGTCATAAGCTTCAAAAGCCTTCACGCAATCGACGTACTCCATATCAATGAAGAAGTCGTCAAGCAACACAGCCAAAACCTCACATATAGCAGCATACAATTGAAAACTCTCCCTAACAATATGATACAAAGCAACCAAAACCATCCTACTAAGCTTCGCAGACCCAGTAGGCCTACAAGCCAGAAACCGATCCAACAACCTCTGCAAATGATCCATCTTATCGAAAACCCTCTTATCCAGAGTCATATCCCTCAAAGGAGTCACCGATTCACTCATGTCATGTCCCCACCACCGGAAATTGTCCCCTCCGCCAAATCTATCATCAGCACCGCCGCCGCCAACACTACCACCACAGGTACCGGCGGTGGTGCTCTTTCTATAAAACAGCATCAACTCAAGCCTCTGGTCGAGATACATAGCATAGGTCCTCACAAAAGCGGAGTGATCCCAGGAGCTGGAGTGAGCCTCGTCTATAAAATCAAACATATTGAGGAACCGTGATCCTCGGCGGATGGCATAAAGGATCTCCTCCTGGAACAGAGGGGGACCCTCGTTCATGAGCCGGTGCACGAGCATGAGCGCCTTCAGCGCCACAATCCAGTCGCGCGTCTTCCCCAAACGCTTGGACACCGCGGATACGCATGCGAGGACGTAGCCGCGCGATTGCGACATGAGGTTCAAGATCTCTCTGACGTACTTCTCGCTGGCGGGGTCGTCTTCGTGGCTGGTGGCCTTGACAACCGCGACCTCTATTTCCGGCGCCGTGTTGCCGGCGACCTTCGCAATCCTTATGCTGGTCTGGTCCTTCACCACCCCAATCGCCTTCCGGATCGTCGTGGGAGCCATCGCAAACCCCAACCTTACTCACTCACACACTAAACCCTCGCGGAATTAATCAACAAATTTTGTAAAACCAGAAATCCGTTCAGATTGAATTGATAAATCCTCTGGTCTTACCCGAGCTCCTAGATCCGAGCGAAATCGGGTAGGGGATCCGATTGGAGCGAATCGGAGCTAGATTATTGGAGCGTGTCGTTTGGGTGAATAGCCAGCGGAGAATAAAAGGGTCAAAATGCGTGAACTCCGTGGAACCCTGTAATCTGTGAGACTCTCAGATCTGCGACGAGAGAGAGAGAGAGAAAAGAGAGATACAAAAGCCTGTTCTTGTAAACTGTAATAACTGGAGAAGTACTAGAACTTGCACGGGAGTTGCAAGCATATATTTTAATAGAACCAATTGGTGTTGTGGGACACATCATTCCCTGGAATTTCCCCACCTCCATGTTTTACACCATGGTTGACCCTGCTTTGGCTGCTGGTTGTACTATGGTTCTTAAGCCTGCTGAACAAACACCTCTCTCAGCATTGTTTCATGCTCATCTTGCTACACTGGTATCTACTCAACAATGAAGACTGTCCACAAAACACTTTCAAATCTCTTCTTCTTGTTGGTTAAGATCAGAGTTTAATTTTCTTGCAAAATTATGACAAAAATAAAATTATACCATCGGTGTGTCTCGAAATCCAAATATGAATTTAACTCACATATTGAATATATATGAAAAAATTAAACATTATACAGGAATGAAGATGGACAAAAATTGTAAACTTTATAGTGTAATTTTTTTTAGACAAAATTGTGAACACAACTATTCAAGTGTCTCTTATACTCACTAATCCTTCTCAAATCATTTTTTTTCTTCTATCTGATAAAGAACTTTGATGAATACTTCAAAGTGATATTTAGTGTGAAATTGATTGGTTTTCCTTGGTTTTTTAAGGCTGGAATCCCAGACGTGGTGCTGAATGTAGTTCCTGGATTTGGCCTAATTGCAGGTGCTGCCATATGTTCACACATGGACGTTGATAAGTTAACTTAAATGGCAAGCATATGTGAAAGTACCATGATTTTAACAAAGTAAAACTTATTAAATTGGCTTTATAGTGCTTTATTCTTATGTAGGTGAGTTTTACAGGTTCAACTGAAGTGGGGCGTGAAATAATGCATGGTGCAGTCAGTCAATAGTAATCTAAAACCAGTTTCACTTGAATTAGGAGGCAAGTCACCTCTCATAATTTTTGATGATGCTGATATAGATAAAGCTGTGGAGCTTGCTCTAGTGGGTGTACTGTACACTAAGGTGAATCTTCTTTTAAATCACTTTCGCTTTTTATATAACAACCATTTTGTACATCTTAGTACTAACAACTGTTTAACGTTGTTGTTTAGGGGGAAATTTGTGTTGCAGGTTCCGTGTGTTTTGTTCAGAAGGAATTTATGAAGACTTTGAGAAGAAGTTGGTGGAGAAGGCAAAAGCTTGGGTTGTTGGAGACCCTTTTGATTGCAAAGTTCAACAAGGGCCACAAATCCATTATCTTTGCTCATGTTATTGAACTTATCCTGGTTCTTATTTTACTAGTTCTCCAATTTCTATGTTTGCTTACAACATTTTATCACAGGTTGACAAAAAACAATTTGAAAAAGTTATTTCCTAAACATGGAAAAAGAGAAGGAGCCACTCTCCTCACAGGAGGCAAAAGAGTTGGTAACAAGGGCTACTACATTGAGCCAACTATTTTTACCAATGTTAAGGTGAACACCAACAACTCTTTTGAAATGCACATGAAATGTTTGTATTTTTATGTCACAGAAAAATAACAGAAAATAGTTTTACTAGAACAAATAGACTGCTGCATAACTGACCCTGACACTGTAAAAACGGATGCAGGAGGACATGGTTATTGCACAGGATGAAATTGTTGGTCCTGTGATGGCATTGATGAAGTTTAAGTAAGTTGAAAATGTTGTACTCTGTTGCGGTGTTGGTATTAAAGTAACATGTGGTTTTGTTGATGAATACTAAATTGAAGAATGATATATGAACAGATGCATTGAGGATGGTATCAGAAGTGCGAACAATACTAGGTATGGATTAGCAGCAGGAATTATAACCAAGAATTTGGATACAGCAAACACAGTATCAAGGTCAGTTCGTGCAGGCATTGTTTGGATAAACTGTTACTTTGCCTTTGGGGATGACATTCCCTATGGTGGATACAAGATGAGTGGATTTGGAAGAGATTCTGGATTAGAAGCACTTCACAAGTATCTGCAGGTTAAATCTGTTGTAACACCCATTTATAATTCTCCATGGCTTTGAATTAATCACTGTGTCTTGTTCAGAAGTGTGTGTATTATGCAAATAAGTTGCCATTAATAATGGCCTTCGTAAAGTTGTGAAACTAAAGACATTTTCTATTGGCTACAACCAATTTTACATGTGTTATCTATCTACTGTATGTATTCCTTATTCTGAATCCAACGTAAATTGAAACATTTTGGTGAATTTATGTCAAATGTGATTAAATGCTCGTATAAATTTATTAACATCAACTTTTTCAAAATTCAAAGGATTCAAAAAATGATTTATTCTATTTAAAACTTCAAAATAGATCAAAGTAGTGAAAATGTTGATGAGCAAGAACAGATTATACAAGATATAATCTTGATTTTAAGTCTAAATTATAGTAAATGTGAACATGTATAAAATTTGAATAAATTGTTGTAGATAAAGCATACATATAATAAGTGAAGTGTAAACGTTACCAATCATAAATAGAATTTTTTAGTGCTTGTTGTCTATAAGCTAAGTAACAGACATGTGATTGTTGCTAAAGAAAGCAATGCTAAAAAAGAAAAAATTTAAAATGTGTAAAACGCATAAAGCAATGCTAAACAAACATTTTTACTATAATGCTTCGTATTTGTTTAAATTCCCTTGATATGTTAGTATCCTCTACATTTCGATAAATATATAAGAAAATATACGCTCTAACAACATAAAGTATTTTGACATTATTATTTAATCTCAAATTGTTATAGAGAAACAACCATTAGAAAGTGAACCTACACAAGTTATAAGTTATGAAGGACAACGTAAAAACACAAAACACAGTTATTAAGGACAATAAAAGAAAATTGAAAGAAGACTCTATAGTTTTATTAAACATAAGAGTCATGTAAGAAACATATATTTTTACATGACTCAATATTTTTTGTCGCTTTTCAAACTTTACATTTTCCTTTAATCTTAAATGTCAATGTTTAAAACATCTTTTTATAGTTTTTACACAATAATGCTAATTTTAATTAATATATTTTGAAAATATAACAGCTAATTTAAAATCTTAAAAAATGTTTTTCTAAATTGAATATAGGTTTAAAACTACCATAAACATAAAAAAGATGTTTAATTCATTTTGTTAAAATACAGTAAGATATAAGCTAAATTTGTGTAAGTAATTAATATTTTTTTCCAACTTAACACTTTTATAATTTAGAGAAAGCAATCCATCGTGCTTCTATTGAATGTGCTCAAATTAAAGCAAACAAACAATCTTCCACCATATTTGGTTTTTTTATAATGGCTAAAATAGATGGTTGATCCTAATTTTTGTTAAATTTTATCAAATGAGTCATAATTTTTTTTTTAAATATGTTTCAATTTTTGTCAATTTTATTCAATTTATTTTTTTTATTGACACAATTTAAATCATTAACAGTTATAAACACGGTAATATGTTATTTTGTGATTTTTTAGATTTTTTTAATTTATTTTTTTTATAAGAAAAAGGTACATTGTGTAATAGATATTTTAAAATAAATAAATAATTTTATGTATTCAATATTATCTAAACCAAGGTGCACTATGTGAGAAATAATTTTTCTGATTTTCTTATTTTTATGGCCTATTATCATTTATTATCTCATAATCTCCATTTATGCGCTATTAAAATTTGAAATACGTGATGTATAATTTATTTATTTTTAGAAGGTGAACCCACATGGGTTATGAATTATGAGAAAGGACAATGTAAAAACATAAAACACAGTTATTAAGGACAATAAAAAAAATATTGAAATAAGACTCTATACTTTTATTAAACATAAGACGCTATTAAAATTTGAAATACGTGATGTATGATTTATTTATTTTTAAAAGGTAAACCCATACAAGTTATGAATTATGAGAAAGGAAAACGTAAAAACAAAAAACACAGTTATTAAGGACAATAAAAGAAAATTGAAATAAGACTCTATACTTTTATTAAACATAAGAGTCATGTAAAAAAATATTCCAATTCAAAATCAATTACTAATTTTGATATAAAAAATCAACACATGAACATTTATGTAAGATAATAAATTATGAATAATCTATGGTACATGTTATCCCTAAAAATAGTTCGAGATGATTGGTAATCACAGCTCGTCCCCTTTGCCAGATATATTTACAAAAGAATGTTTTATCTCCCAATATGCCTTTTCATCCTCTTTTCCCTGCTTTTAGTGGAGAGTAGCTACTTAGCTTTAGCGGTCTTCAACTCTTCCTTGCTTCAACACTCCTAGGATCACGGGAGATAGATGACACGTGTAGAGTTCACTATTACCTTTGTGAGAATGTCTTTACGTGATTGTTTTGTCGTTATCTTAAGGAAAGAAAAATGAATTGGGTCTTCTAGATAGGTCGAGTCTAGATCGGATTGAATGCCTCGGAGTATATAAGTGGTCTAAGTCGAGCACAATATATCCTCCCAATGAGAACGGCTTGAGATCAATCGACCCAATACAAACATAAACACATGTTAGCCCAACACACACATGATCATAAGTCAACCCAACACACACATGATCATAAGTCAATTTGAGGTCGACCCAACACACACATAATCATAGGTTAGCTCAACACACATGATCATAAGTCGACTTGAGATCGCCCAATGCACATATGAATACAACGTATGAATACAAGTCAGCCTAACACACACATAAACATAAATCAATTTCACATTTGCCCAATATACACATGTAGATCGATTTGAGTCTGGTCGTCTGAGTATAAAGTACATTTCATCATTTTGAAATGAAACATCGGAAAGAGAGACAAACGTTACTAAAATTATAAGATTTTTTAATTTCTTCAGAAAATTTTATAAAATATCTTAAAAATGTCCGATTCTTAAAAAAAAATTTCAGTCCAATGATTGTAATACTAAGGAGTGATCTCTTAATCTAATTTAACCCGACATATTTACACCGAGTTATATATATAATCTCACCTTATATCTTATATACGATGAATATGGATCTTCTAACATATTACTTTTCCATCCATTTTCAATCATTTGCATGTGTTCTAATCTTCGTTAACATGGAGAACCAGGAAAGAGCAAAAATGATGATGAAATGGGCAGAAGTATTGATGAAAACGCCGAAGAAATAGCGACACTGGATGCAATTGATGCTGGAAAATTATATCATACGATACGATTAAGGCTTATGAAGTTCCCACAGCAGAAAATACCCTACGTTACTGTGCTGGTGCTGGTGCTGCTGATGAAATTCATGGAGAAGTACTAATTCTCCGGAGGAGGCAATGCCTTGATTTCGTTCATATCTGGTGCCGGCTCCTCCTCACCTTCTCCACAGGCGGAGCCTCCTCTTCTCTCTTGGGATTCTTCGGTCTCTTAGCCATATCCCTCACAAACTCCTCCATCGTCTCAAGCAACTTGGTGGTAATCCTTTGAACCTCAGGGTACTCCGAGGACCTCAGCACACCAATATCCTTACACCAATTATAAAAACCAACAAGCTCATGCATCTGCTTAGCCGCACTGTCATAAGCTTCAAAAGCCTTCACGCAATCGACGTACTCCATATCAATGAAGAAGTCGTCAAGCAACACAGCCAAAACCTCACATATAGCAGCATACAATTGAAAACTCTCCCTAACCACATCATACAAAGCAACCAAAACCATCCTACTATTCTTCGCAAACCCAACAGGCCTACAAGCCAGAAACCAATCCAACAACCTCTGCAAATGACCCATCTTACCGAAAACCCTCTTATCCCTCAAAGGAGTCACTGATTCACTCATGTCCCCACCACCGTACTCATACGGCGCCCACCGGAAATTGTCCCCTCCGCCAAATCTATCATCAGCACCGCCGCCGCCAACACTACCACCACAGGTACCGGCGTCGGTGCTCTTTCTATAAAACAGCATCAACTCAAGCCTCTGGTCGAGATACGTAGCATAGGACCTCACAAAAGCGGAGTGATCCCAGGACATGGAGTGAGCCTCGTCTCTAAAATCAGACATATTGAGGAGCCGTGTTCCTCGGCGGGTGGCGTAAAGGATCTCCTCCTGGAACAGGGGGGGACCCTCGTCAATGAGCCGGTGCAAGAGCATGAGCGCCTTGACCGCCACAATCCAGTTGCGCGTCTTCCCCAAACGCTTGGACACCGCGGATACGCATGCGAGGACGTAGCCGCGCGAGACATGAGGTCCAAGATCTCCCTGAGGTACTTCTCGCTGGCGGGGTAGTCGTCGTGGCTGGTGGCCCTGACAACCGCGACCTCCATTTCCGGCGCCATGTTGCTGGCGACCTGCGCAATCCTTATGCTGGTTTGGTCCTTCACCACCCCAATCGCCTTCCGGATCGTCGTGGGAGCCATCGCAAACCCCAACCTTACTCACCCACACACGAAACCTGAGCTCCTAGATCCGCGCGAAATCGGGTAGGGGAATCCGATTGGAGGGAATCGGAGCTAGAATCAATTCCGTGGAACCCTGTAATCTGTGAGACTCTCAGATCTGCGATGAGAGAGATAGAGAGAGAGAGAGAGAGAAAAGAGAAATACAAAAGCCTGTTCTTGTAACTCTAATACCTGGAGAAGTACCAAAACCTGCACGGGAGTTGCAAACATATATTCTAATAGAACCAAATGGTGTTGTGGGACACATCATTCCCTGGAATTTCACCACCTCCATGTTTTACACCATGGTTGATCCTGCTTTGGCGGCTGGTTGTACTATGGTTCTTGAGCCTGCTGAACAAACACCTCTCTCAGCATTGTTTCATGCTCATCTTGCTAAACTGGTATGTACTCGACAGTGAAGACTGTCCACAAAACACTTTCAAATGTCTTCTTGTTGTTGGTTAAGATCAGAATTTATCTTGGTTCTTATTTTACTAATTCTCCAATTTCTATGTTTGCTTACAACATTTTATCAGAGGTTGACAGAAAACAATTTGAAAACGTTATTTCCTATATTGAACATTGAAAAAGAGGAGGGGCCACTCTCCTACAGGGGGCAAAAGAGTTGGTGGGCTACTACATTGAGCCAACAATTTTTATCAATGTTAAGGTGAATACCAACAACTCCTTTTAAACGCACATGAAATGTTTGTATAATTGTGTCACAGAAAATAGTTTTACTAGAACAAATAGATTACTGCATAACTGACCCTCACACCGTAAAAACGGATGCAGGAGGACATGGTTATTGCACAGGATGAAATTTTTGGTCCTGTGATGCCATTGATGAAGTTTAAGTAAGTTGAAGATGTTGTACTCTGTGGCGGTGTTGGTATTAAAGTAACATGTGGTTTTGTTGATGAATACTAAATTGAAGAATGATATATGAACAGAAGCATTGAGGATGGTATCATAAGTGGGAACAATACTAGGTATGGATTAGCAGCAGGAATTATAACCAAGAATTTGGATACAGCAAACACAGTTTCAAGGTCAATTCGTGCAGGCATTGTTTGCATAAACTGTTACTTTGCCTTTGGGAGTGACATTCCCTATGGTGCATACAAGATGAGTGGATTTGGAAGAGATTCTGGATTAGAAGCACTTCACAAGTATCTGCAGGTTAAATCTGTTGTAACACCCATTTATAATTCTCCATGGCTTTGAATTAATCATTGTGTCTTGTTCAGAGGTGTGTGTATTATGCAAATAACTTGCCATTAATAATGGCCTTCATAAAGTTGTGAAACTAAAGACATTTTCCATTGACTACAACCAATTTTACATGTGTTATCTACTGTATGTATTCCTTATTCTGAATCCAACGTAAATTGAAACATTTTGGTGAATTTATGTCAAATGTGATTAAATGCTCGTATAAATTTATTAACATCAACTTTTTCAAAATTTAAAGTATTCAAAAAATGATTTATTCTATTTAAAACTTCAAAATAGATCAAAGTAGTGAAAATGTTGATGAGCAAGAACAGATTATACAAAATATAATCTTGATTTTAAGTCTAAATTATAGTAAATGTGAACATGTATATAAATTGCTGTAGATAAAGCATACATATAATAAGTGAAGCGTAAACGTTACCGATCATGAATAGAATTTTGGCTTAAATAGTTATTTAGTCCTAGTTTTGGTCGACTTTTTTCATTTTGGTCCTTCTTTTGAAATTGTTTTCAATTTGGTCCTACTTTTCGTTATATTTGTTCAATCAACTCTTTTTCGTTAACTCCGTCTAAATCGTTAACGGATGTGAACAATAACTGTTACGTGTCATTTTGTGATTTTTTAATTTTTTTTTAATTTTTTTTTTAATTTTTTTTTAATTTTTTTTACATTTTTAAAATTTTTTTAAATTTTTTTTAAAATGTACACGTGTCAAGTTCATATTATGCCACGTGTCATTATTGATTTTTTTTAATTTAATTTTTTTAATTAAAAAAAAAATCCACATGTCACGCTAATATCATGTCACGTGTCAGAATCATATTTTTATATTCAACTAGTATACTGACCCGTGCATACGCACGTGATGTATTTGTTTTATTTTGTATATTAAATAATAAAATATTGAAAGTATTATGTAATGAAATATTATGAAAATTAAGTGATATTATTGTAAATGTTGTTATTCAAGTAATGAAATAGTAAATCTAAGTGATGCAATAATAATTTCAGTTTTAAATATAATAAATAGAATTGATATCATAATATAATATAGTTAATTGAGCGAACATTTTTTTACTTTAAAATTTTTTAGAATAATAGTATAATTGCTATTATATTTATTTAACCATTAAAAATACTAATAATAATATTAATAAAAATTACAAAAATTTAAAAGATTAAAACTCTATTTAACAAAAGTATTTAGTAAAACAACATTTTCTATAATTAAAAAAAAACACACTTATAATAATAACACCATTATGAATAGTAATAATAATAATAAAAATAATAATGATACCAATAATAATAATAATATTTATGCTATAAATATTAATATTAATGCTAACACTAAGACTAATGTCAATTATAATAATTTATAATTATATATAAAGTTATACATTAACAACAAAACAAATAAAAATGACAAGTAATTGAAATACGATCCCGTAATAAATTAATTTAAGATGTGTGTTTAACTATAATAATAATAATAATAGTAATAATAATAATAATAATATATCTTAGTGATAAAAATAATAGTAATACAATAACTACATGTATAAAGATATATACATTTGTTGTGTCATCTTTTGTTTATATAATTTTATCCTCTTAATTATTATTTGTTAAATTAAAATAATCATTCATAATAAAAATTATTTGTCTATTTTATCATTTTAATAATTTTAGTAACTATTTTTATAATTCAAATAATTACACAAATATAAAAATAAAATGAATAACAAAACAAATAAAAAGTGCAAGTAATTGAGATATGATCTCGTAGTAAATAAATGTAAAATGTGTATTTAACTACAACAACAACAACAACAATAATAATAATAATAATAATAATAATAATAATAATAATAGTAATAATAATAACACTGAAATAATATCGCGTGATGATAAAAAAATAATAATAATACAACTACATATATAAAGAGATAAATAAATAAACAACAAAACTATAAAAGGGTAAAGTAACTAAAAGATGATTCATAGATAGTAAGTAAAAGTAAAATGTGTATGTAAACATAATAACAAAAACAATAATAATAATAATAATAATAATAATAACTATTATAATAATTATAGTTCTAATTAATAATAATAGTAATAATAATAATCTATAACAATATATAAAGAGAATTTTCTTTTGTGTCCACATTGTGTTGAACGTCATTTTATATTTTTTTTTATAATTATTTGGACTTGTATGAACTCTAGTTTATTTGAACTTTATTTAAAATTTATGACAGTGATGTATTTTATTTTATTTTATTTGAATTTATGATTAAATATTTGTTTCTTAAATAATTTCATAAATATCCGAGGGTATCCGTGGATACTTGCAGATATGAAAAAAATATGCGGGTACCCGACGAATATAGATACGGATACGGGACGAATATTTATCCAGCAAGTAGGGTATGGGGAAACTATTACCCGTACCCTACCCGTCCTGTTGACATCTCTAAAAATGTGTATCTAACAATAATAATAATAATAATAATAATAATAATAACTATTATAATAATTATAGTTCTTAATAATAATAGTAATATAATAATATTAATACTATAATAATAGAAATAATTATAATTAATAATATTTATAGTTGATAGTAATAATGATTATTAATTATAGTTGCCAATAATTTTGGGGAAGACAATATAATTTATAGTAAAAAATTTTGAACTCATCAACAATTTATTCGGAATAAAAATCTCCAGTTATTTCTTTTTGAATGTAAGTAACCATATTGCATTCAAGAAATTCATCTTTTAAAATGTAAGTAACCATAAATATTAATTTTTTTTATTTTTTTTTAAATGTACACGTGTCAAGTTCATAGTATGCCACGTGTCATTATTGATTTTTTTTAATTTAATTTTTTAATTAAAAAAAATCCACATGTCAAGCTAATATCATGTCATGTGTCAGAATCATATTTTTATATTCAATTTGGTCCTAATATTTGTTATTTGTTTTCAATTTGGTCCTAGTTTTTTTTTTAGTTTAGTATTTTTGTTCCTCTCCAAAGACAAAATATAATTTGTATATAAATGTGGCTTAATTGCAGTTATATGAATATTCTTATTAAACTACATATTTTTATTAAATATTT
>Ga0214545_1002668_pt1 | contig 34358 bp, 17 predicted proteins | sample CNSS4metaG_FD_160064 | JGI IMG/M metagenome (GOLD analysis project Ga0214545, IMG submission 160064) | Root nodule microbial communities from cowpea collected in UCLA plant growth center, Los Angeles, California, USA - CNSS4 | ecosystem: Host-associated > Plants > Roots > Nodule | place: USA...
ATATATATATATATATATGATAGGTATGGGAACATGGCGAATATGTCCTCATTTTGATTCTCATACCCAATTAAAAAAGTAGGATAATTTCCATACCTATATTTATACCAAGTCAATCCAGAAATTATCCGTCAAAATGTGAACGACTTCGGACATTATCCACATGATAGAGTTTGTCATCCCTACACGTGGCTCAATTCGTGTTGATGTGGTCCCACACACCTTTCACTATCATTTTCTTACTCTGGTTCATTCCAAATCACCATCAAAACACTATCCCATTAATTTAAATTCATTGTCTTATTTGTAAGAAAACATTAAGAATTAAGATGTTGGGAAGAAGTGATGTATCGATTATTTTAGAATTTATAGTTTATTAAGTAAGGTGTGGCTTTATTTTTTAGAGGAAATATCATTGATTTTTATTTATAGTTTATTCTTATATATTTATTATTTACAATGCAATTCATATATATATTCATAATAAAAAAATATATAATAATAATATAATGTAGATAAAGATGTGTACTCTTGAATATATAAAGCCAATTTTAATTACTTAGAAATTTCAATAAACACGTAAAATAATTGTTATTAATATTTAAATTAGTATTAGTATTAATTTAAACTACTATATCTTATTATTATTAGTTTAAATAATATTATTTAAGTTATATACGTGTTTGAATTACTAATTAGATTATTGTACTGTGATTTGTTGGCATGATTGAATTGTGTTATGAGTTATACTTATTAAATTGGGGATTAAATTTTCACATTTACATGATTTGGGTTATATGATAAAATTATGAAATGTTGTATGATTAGTATTGCAAGTGTGATAAATTGAGTTCATAATTTTTGTGAAATTATAATTGGTATGTTTTGACATTTGTGAAGGTCCATGAGCTGTTTAGACTATGTAGAATCATGTTCTGCATAATTATGTAAACTTGTGGAACAAACATTTACTCGTTGGACAAATTATGAGTCAGAGGATCACTAATTTGAGAGTCGTTGGGCGAGCATTTACTCACTAGACGAATCCAAAGTCAGAGGCTTATTAACTTGAGAGTCGTTGGATGGGCATTCACTTGCTAGTCAACTTATTGAAGGATGTTTTCCCCTAGAGTCCCAATGATACACTCGTTGAACGAGCAATTTGGTTGCTAGTTGAAAATGCACTTTTCGTCCAATGAGAAGTGTGTTCGTTGGGCGAGTAGACCAAGACCTTGTAGTTGTTGACTGATTTATTTTAAAAGCTTTGTAACTTTTATGAATGATTAATTAAGAAATGATTGATAATTGAGAAGTGTTGATATTAATTCAAGGAGAATAATTAGTGAATTTTTGTATGCATTGATGTAAGAATCCAGTTAAAAGTTATTCTGACGTTCTAATAATTATTCAAATTCTCAAAATAGAGAGGAAAGAGGTATATAATAAGAGTATAACTCTTTATCTAATTTTATAGTCTTATCATAATATCATAAAACTGTATTAATATATTTTATACTTACTTTAATTTATTTGTTTTGAACACACTAGGAAGATGAAACATCCTATTTACTAGTTTTTAGGCCATAAAATTAGGATGTTAGAGCTAGATTCTCGTTAACAAAGCATTACCTTCTCTTTTTCATTGATATGAATGAATTTTTTTTTAAGTTAGATTTAATGGTAATTATTTTTTGCTAATCATTCATAATTTTTTTTATCAGGTTTTGACTTTTTTTTATTAATATCAGTGTAGGTTATTTCATTAAAATTAACCATATTTATCTTGAGCTAATTAATTTTTTTTCTCTCTGCATTGATAAAACTATTTTTTTAATGCAAGAGGTTTTTATTAATAAAAATAAAATATCACAAATATTTGAATAATAATATCTATTTATAACTATAAGAAAACTTAACTTTGTAAATGAAATGATAAAATGAAATTTATATAATTTTATAAATATTAATTTATATATATATATATATATATATATATATATATATATATATATATTACAATCTCTTTCTTAACTTATTATCATATCTTATATTATATTTATTTATATTTATTATTATCGTGAAACATAAATTTAAATTAGATTATTTATTAAATATTAAATTAAAAAAATAATTCAATATTTTTAAGATATTAATTATAATTTTAAATTCTTATATTTTTTAGATTGTAAAAATAATTACGTAAAAAGAATATAAGTTTAAGCTTAATTTAGTTTATTTTTTTTAAAATCAATCCATAATTACTTATTTCTAATTCACCCTTTATAATATATTATTTATTTATTTTCTAAGACTAACAATTATTTTTACATATTTTTTATAAAATTATTCTAATCTTTATTTTCTTTATTTTATTCATTATCATTTTTTTTCTTTTCTTTCTCCATTTTTTCTATTTTTTAATAAATATAAATTTACTTGTATATTTATTTTGTTTATGGTAATCATATATATATAAATTCATTTTTATTTATATTTACTTATTTTTAATTTACCCTTTAAAATATATATTTTTTGAATTAATAGTTTCTTTTACATATCTATAACAATATATAATGGAAAATTTCCTTTTTGTGTCCACTTTTCAAAATACCGATTTTATCCTTTAAATATAACAATTTTTTAAATTTTTTAAAAATTGACCGTTACTTTTACAAACTTTTTATAAAATTAGATGTCTCTGCTTCTTATATTTTTCTTTATTTATCAATGATTATTCTTTTATTTGTTCTGATATATTTTACTTTATTTTTAATAAATATAATTTTAATATATATATATATATATATATATATATTAACTTAATAACATTATAATATTATCATCTACTAATATAATATTACGCATATTTAAAAAATATATACACATATAGATGCATGTGTAACGTTGGTTTTCAATAAAACTATTGTAACTGTTATTTCCTTCTACTTCCATCTATTTACTCTTCTTTCTTTGGTAATCAAGTAAATTAGTCTTTCATTTTTTATACACAATATTTAGTATCAAATTTATCCTTATCACTATAACTCAATTTATTAATTTTATAATTTATAAAAATTCTCAGTAATTATCCTCAAATATTATATTATTATACCATCCTAAAACTAAAAGAATATTTATATTTTTAATATTTTTCTTAATATTCTTTTTTTATAATTATTATAATATTTCATTTTTCTTGAAGAGAATCTTTGTAAGAAACCATTAATATTTTTGATATGCATGCTCATACATGAATTTATTTCCACTAGTTTTAATAAGAATTTTATCTTACATACATCCCTTACATTATTTAATTTATTATCTTTCATATATCATTTATATAACCTTGCTATCTTATTATTATATTTTTGTGTATCCAGTCATATCATATTATCTTATATATTTACATATTAAATCACCCACCATATGTCTAAACCTAAAACGAACCATATATCAAATAAATCCATTTATCTACGTGAAATCCACCTAAATACATTGTTACAGCACACGCTGCAAGGTAATGCATAGATAGAGAGAGAAAGGCATTGACACCAAAATTGCGAATCTCGTTCTTCCGTCCTAGCTTTTCTTCTGATCCTAGTCTCTTCTCGCTGTTCTCACCATCATCACACATAGTGAAATCTTCGTAGTTACCAATAGCAATGCCCGCTCAGAAGCGTTCCTTCCCCGATTCTCCTTACGATCACCACCGCCACACCAAACATCACCACCAAGAAAAAACTGAGGAAGAAGAAGATGCACAACAACAAGAGGATAATTACGAATCAAACGGTTCAGGTTTCTAATATTCCCCTTCCTTTCTTCTAGATTCTTTTATTTTCTTCCTCTTCTTCTCATAGTTTCTTCATTCTCTTCTCAGATTCTCACCGCGCCCCGTCTTCTCCCTCCGAAGACAATTCCGAGTACTATCTCTCTCGCTTGCATCATACTCATTATTTACTTGCTTTTATTTAATCTATTGTTTCTCCGCATGATACCATTTTGATCCAGCTAGTGTTGTTTGAGCCATGACGTATTATTTGGTTTCCAAATTCCTCCTATTTGATTAGTAATCCGTTGCATGTTTTGATTTTCGTCTTCTTTATGCGTGTGTGGGACGCCGTTGATTTGTTTTTAGCGTAGGTTTTGGTATTAGGTCCTACCTTTGGATCAGACGTGTTTTCTGGGGGTCGTGATGCGCTGAAGATCTCGTTCAAATGGTTTTGAAATGTGTTTTTCTTTGGCAATCAGAATATCATTTGTCAGTTTTTCGTGAAGTTTTGGATTGGTGATAAAAAAACATTGAAGTGGCTGCAGTTGAATAGGAAGTTGCTTAGTGGTTGTAATTCTTGGAACATAGTTACAATAGTTTTTGTTGTGCTCCCAGATTTTTCTATGAGCAATTGCATTGTGATTTTTTAATCCCTAACGTTGCGGTTGGGTGAAGAAAGAAATTAATCAACAGATGGATAGTAGATCCATCAGGTAGTTACTAGATATACTAGATATTCTAACTTATTGGGGTGGGTTTTGTTTTGTATGTTGAGATTGAACGGGATGATTCAGAAAGGTTCCGTGTGTGTTTGATGACGTAAATGAGAAGCATGACCCGTATTCTAAATTTAGGTTTAGATTTGTCCTGAATAATGAATTGGAATAACAATCACGATGGTATTGTTGTAATTTTCCTTTGGGTTAGGATCTAGATATGCTCATTTGAATTTAAAGCTTGTGTCCATGAATGATTTGCTATAAAAGTGCATTCACATTACATAGTCTATTTTTATACGATAGCAAATTAAATATATCTGTTCAAAGTTCACATAATTATCTGCAAGAAGCTGCAATTAAGTTTGAAAACTGTATTTTGTCCTTGTTGTAGCTTCTTAGGTGACTATGGCTAATGTCTGTGAAGTATTTTCGTGCAAACATATTGCAACTTTACTCTGTTTATCAAATTTAGTATTAGCTATCAAGTGGGTGAAGATTTTTGTGACTACCCAATCTGTATATTCGAGCTATCAACTGCATTATTAATTCTGTTTTTCTTATTAGGTTTGTGTAAATGAAAGCTTATGTTTGTGCTTCGTTTGCAGATTTGTTTTTGTAGAGCTTCTTGAAATTCGCAAAGAAGTCCAATGTCCAATTTGTCTTGGTATGTGTTTTCTTTATCAAGTCTAATATTTCTTGGTACATCTCTGCTATTAAATTATGTGTGAGAATATATTTTTTTATCTTGGTTGGTGGAAGAAGGCAGACATTAGAGATGAAAGTAGGTCATGTAGTTTTAGTTCTGCAAAAAAAAAAAAAGATGGATGGAGATTAAGGACATGTGAGGATATTTTCAAAGGAATCTTATGGTGACTAATATCCTTGAGAATTTTATTTGTTGGAGCTCTTCAATGTGATGTGGCCCATCTATCTAACCTCATCATGTGGCTTAAGACTATTGTTGTTGTTATTCTTATTGATGCATTATGCTAAACTTGGAAACCTACTTCTACTTCCTTTAAAACCATGTGTTTCCCCATTTTTTTCTACACAACTACTCTATCATCTTCAAAATATATGTGTTTAGACATTGTGACACTGGATGAGAGAAGCTGGTGGTGGTATGTGTATATCAGAAATGGATATTACCGTGTGGTGGGTTGGGATAGAAAAAGCAATTTTATGATAAAGCTGCTTTTGTGCTATATTTGGTTGGGTGGAAGAAAAGGAAGGAGAGTAAAGTTTGAAATGTGAATTGAAGAGAAGTGTTGCAGGGCCTCTCATTTAGATGTTGTTTAGTTGTTTTCGATGTATTTGATATCAAATCACTTTGTAGTGGAATTCCTTCCTTCTACCACTGTGCCACAGTTGTTCTCCTTTTAAATCTCCCTTTCTAATATGCAAACATCTCTTTTGTGGTTTAAAAGTACTCTAGAAAATTATTACCAAAACAAAAGAAGAGTGATTTCCCTCCAATAGAGTTTATATTCCTAGCTCAGTTTAATAGACTGCCAGTGCTGAACTTTCTGCAAGGCTGCAATTGTGTTACAATTGAATTTGTATAAGTGAGTTTGGAAGTTCATTAAAAATTTAGTTATTGATTGGTCAGTCAGAAAAGGCATCTCTGACAACTTGTAACAGCTTGTGTATGTACAGGAACCACTCAAGTTCTTTATCAATCATAACTACAATCCTCAATGATCATTCTCTCTTAAATTTCTGTTTTCTCTTGTTTTCTACCATTTTCTTTACTACCATAAAGTCTAATTTGGTATCGTCAACTTGTTTTGACTCAGAGGAATGTATTCACAGTCAAATCTGTTTAAACCTCAGCTTTCCTCAGTTTGTGTCTGGACTTGTGTCTTTGTCTTCTTCCGTTGTTGTTTTTCTTGACTCTTGATGGGAAGAATTTTCTGATTTTGAAGCAGCCAATCAAGGCGGTGATCAAAGGTCAGTGATTATTATAATTTGATTGATTGTCAATCCTGAAACCCATTTGTGGTTTTGCTTCAGTGGCAGATTGTGGTCTTCGCTGAGCCAGATGCATTTCTTATTTAGGACCAGTAAGATGAGCTCTCATTCTCGTGGCTTCTGTTGTCACTTTCTAATTCTCTTCTCATGTGTCATTTGGGAGTGTGCACTTGGGGCAACTGTGGGAGATTTGCAACTTCAATTCACCAATATTTTTGTGAAGGTGTGCTAAATAACAGTGCGAATTTCCAAGAACGAAAGCAAATATCATGTACAACTCAAGATATTTTCGGTTCATGAAGGCTTTTGAACAGTTTGAAACCAAAACTTTAAATTTGTTGCATAAAGCAGGAAAGAGTGATTATCGTTAAAGCAGCTGAAGTTGATGAGTGATTAAATGAGCTCTTATTAGAAGTGCATATTACTTTGTTGACTCATGTTTTTAAAATAAAAAGTCCTAAAGATCAAAAATAGGAAACTTGCTTCTATAAATTAGGCATACTAGTTTGTTTAATGAATGCAATTATATATATTTTTTCACTGTATCTGGTGTTTGTACATCAACAATAATGTTGATTGGCCATTGTTTTTGGTGCCTTTCGTCTTAATTATGATTTTGCTAGGTAGTGCGGGATTTTATCCTTGAGGGAAATTTTTAAATCTTCTATTCATGTTATACCTGAGTTCTAACAAACGTCCTATTCGTTGAAGATATGACAGTATTTCTGATGCTTCCTCAAACAGGTATTATTAAGAAGACACGAACAGTTATGGAATGCTTGCACCGGTTTTGCAGAGAATGCATTGACAAGTCGATGCGACTGGGGTAGGTTACATGAAGCCATTCCAGACTTTTTCCTTTATGTAATTAATTTGCTCTTGATAATTTGCTCCTCATCTTGCCTATTTTTTGTCTTTTATCTAAAAAACCATAGCTATAATGTCTATATGCAGCTAGATTATTAATTTTTTGTGTAATTCAGGAACAATGAATGCCCTGCTTGTCGGACACACTGTGCCAGTCGTCGTTCTTTGAGAGATGATCCGAACTACGATGCTCTAATTGCAGCTTTATATCCAGACATTGAGAAGTACGAGGAAGAGGTATAGTTCACTTGATTTGTATTTAATATTTAATGACTTTACATAAACTTTCACGATGTTTAACTAGTTATATCACACCTATTAGGAGCTTGAGTTTCGTGAAGAGGACAAGAACCGCAATAAGCTGGTAAATATTTTTTGAGCAATCGTGTTTAAGTATGCTTCAACTTTCAGTTACACCATTAAGGAAAGTTTCACGGTGAAATTGTTATTGAATGTATAGCACTCCTGGGTTACGAAGCTCAAATCTTAGCCTTTGAGGGGAATGCTAGTATAGTTGATGACCTTTTCTTTTTCTTTAAAATCAGATTTGTTGACTATCTATTCGCTAGGCTGCCCCTAAATTCCCACCATCAATTTATATTTACTTACTGTTCAGAGTTATCCTTATTTGGATTTTATCAGTTGCCAACATTCTCTATATAGTCAGATCTTACCATGTTCAAGAGTACTTTGCTACTAGGTTGTCATTTGATAGCTTTTCTGACAGATTCAAGCTTCAATTGCAAAAGTTGTTCAACGACAATCTGAAGCACTGGTTAAGAGACGTAGAGATACACCAGGCTCATTTGTAACAAGATCACAGCGCAATCAACGAAATGTTCTTTCTAGGAGACAAAACCAAGTAATTGATAATCAAGGATCTGAAGATAATGAGGATGAAAATGATAATAATGAAAAGGACTCATCTTCCACAGATGAGCGATGTACAGAATTTAGGCAGAGAAGGCGAAAGAGGCGAACCCGAGTTCGGCCTTCTCAGCCATCATCATCGACAGCAAGTCCTGAGGGTGGATGCATAGAAAGTGATGTGGACGTAAGAGAGAATCGAGGAATTTCTTCTAGACCGTTGTCAAAACCTCAAAAGCTAACTTGGGGAAGGGGTGGTTTTAGGAGTCACACACGGCATGGCAGTGGCAGTGGCAATGGTATCAATAGCAAAAGTGCCCGCAGTAGCCGCTTGGCAAAGTTAGTTGATTATCTCCGTAATTTGAATGAAAACACTGATGAGGTATAGCTTACAGCTGAATTCCCTATACAATGATGAATATATCCCAGTTTGAATTCAATTTATAGAGCCTATGTTCATCTTTGCAGTTAGACGTCCATCTCATTCTTTTGTCTCTGGACAAACAAAGTACACCAAGCTTGCAGCAGCCACACCTTTGCTGTCGACCAACTTTGTCTGTGAAGCACCTTTGTGAGGTGAGCTTCTCTTTGATCACTTGTTTCTTACAATGATACTTTGTAGTCAAGTTTTAATTTTAACAATGTTGTGTCGTGACATCAATACTGGAGTTCATAGATTCACGCTTACTAGCTTATGTTGTTGACATTTACGCAATGAAAGCATTTTTTCGATGAAAGTGATTGCATGATGTTCTTTTCTGGATGATCCAATTATAAGCCTGATGATGATTTTCTATTTTTTTTCCATGGATCCTTTTTGTGCATAGTATGTTGCTGGCCAGACATCTTTGCCAATTGAAGACGTTGAGATATTGGCAGTTAAAGGATGCTGCAATACAGTCTGTGACAAGTCGTTTGATGAGACTTCATCCTTTGATGAGTTAACGGCACTGATTATAGATCCTAGCAAAGATGAATTGGAAACTCTGCAAGGGCATGAATCTTTGACAGAACTTAAATCCAAATGTATATCTCAAAGGGCGCATATGGTGAGTATGAATCAAGACGCATCTTTTACTGAATATTATTGCTTGTTCAAGTATTGACTAATTTTTGTACCCTTTTTCTTCTGCTTCAGATTCTGGCATACAGGCGGAAGGAGTGAAACATTAAAGACAGCTTTTGAATTTATGAATGCCAGAACTTATTCTGTACGTACATAGCAAAATTTTTAACTACAAAACTATATATAGTTAAATAATATGAACGTCCCCAGAGGTTATATAGACAGTTTTGATATTGTTGATGTAAGGACTTACTCTGCATGTACATAGGAAAATTTTCAACTTAAAACTATGATGAATTTATGTGAACCTTTTCAACTTGTTGCATACAAGTTTTGTACTTTGGTTTGCACCCTCTAAAATTTATGACAGTTTTAATTTTGTTTATTTATTTACAATTCCTTAAAAGGACAGAAAACTCTTGTGCTCATTTGCTTACTTATTGCCATACGCAGATTTAGCAAAATAATTTCTCCAGTATTCTAAATTCATCATTTCGAATATAAACACCTGTTCAAAATGCATGTACCTTAACTAAATTCGAAGAGCATAACAAACCCCATTGTGACATTATATAATTATATAATTATATATCCTCTCAGCACTTAGAGTTTGTTAATAATACATTTTTTTGTTCGTTAGCTGGAGAACAACCCATATCATCTTCTTTTCAATTTTTTTTTTCTATTTTTACCACAAAAATCAACCATCTATCTTAAGATTAATAAAATATGTATCATGAATGGTTTACTTATTTTGTTTCATATACATCTCAGATATTTGTAAAAATTATAATATTTTAATAATTGATTTACGCATATATTTGAACAATTTTTCATTAGGATTTTGTTTTCAATATAAGAGATAAAAGGAACAAAATTTTTTGTATGCAAAAGTTAAGAAATAAAAATTAGAAAATTTTGATTTTTTTTTTTACGAATTAACTTATGTACAAACTAATTTTAATTTTTGTAGAAGCCTATTTCATGTTTTTCCTTGACGAATAAGTGCATGGCGAAAATGGTATTGAAGGCGAAGAAAGGGGAGGTGAGAACACATATCTTGTGGATGTGAACGAAGTGACGGAGGAAGCGATGTAGAGAGTGAATGACGATGATGGTGAACATAAGGTTAGAGTAAAACGTGTTGTCATGGGAAAATTAGAATTTCATGTAGAATTTATGAATGGAATGGAAGTGAGACTTTCTATGGCAGTTGTAACATAGTCGACAAAAAAAGTATAAATTTTCTATATCAGTTGTATCTATGACTGTTCCAGAACCGTCATAGGTAATATTTTTTAACTGACATAACAAAGTATTTGTTGCACTAATGAACAAATAAATGAACTAAAAAAAATTATACCATTTTAAAATAAACTAAAAGTGAATTCCTAATAAAGAGAAGTTATGGTATTGAGCGTTGTATCAAGAATATGGAAAGTGATTGTGATGTAAAACACTTTTTATTAAAAAAGTATAGTTTGGTTGATGAAGATCTTTGAGTTACAATACCCTTTATGGTATTTAACCAAGAACATATCATCATTAGATGATAACGTTAAATCATTTCAGAGGTTCTCATTTTTGTAACAAAATATCAAGTAGGTCTTTTTTTTTATTTAACTCAATTGGTCCCTATTTTGAAAAATTCGTTGCAATTAGGTCATTTACATTAGTAGTATAGTAATGATATTAACTATGTGTCATATGTTAGTACATTGTTTTTTTTCTTTTTAATTTTATTTTTTTTAATTTTTAATATTTTTATATATTTAAAAAAAAATAATTGTCACATGTCAATCTGACATTGTGCCACGTGGTAGAGACAATGTGATGTGGCAGTGACAGCGTCATGTGTCATTATGGGATGTAAAAAATCTCAATGTAGTTTTTGTATTTGTTATTTTGGCTCAATTTGGTCCAATTTTTTTAAAAATTGAATCAATTTCAATCCCTATTCAAATTGAGACAAAATTTTACCTTTATATAAATGTCACAATGATATTTCTAACAAGATTAAGTTTTTATTTTTCATCTGAATTTTATTTAAATATTGTTTCAAGTATTTATATATCAATAATTTATAGACAAATGTTAGAGTTGGTTTAAAAATAACAACATTATAAATTGAATTGTAAATTTTTAAATAAATATATTTATTTTAAATTGTTATAAAATTGTTTTAAAATTTTATATTTGAATTTATAAATTTTTTATTGTAAATGCAACTCTAACATTTATCTATAAATTTTAAATATATAAATATTTAAAAAAAATTTAAATAAAATTCAATGCAAAATATACATTTAAATAAACATAATTTTGTTAAAAATATCAATTATAATAAAAATACCATTGTAAAATTTATATAAAAATTAAATTTAGTATAAGGATGAAATTGATTCAGTTTTAAAAAAATTGGGATCAAATTGAAACAAAATAACAAATATATGGTTTATATTGAGACTTTTCACATCCAATATTGACATGTGGCATTATCACTGCCACATCACATTGTCTCTGCCACGTGGCACAATGTCATATTGACACGTGACAATTTTTATTTTAAAAAAATTAAAAAAACCACATGTTGACACATGATACATAGTTAACACTGTTACTATACTACTAATGAAAATAACCTAATTACAATGAATTTTTCAAAATAGAGATCCAATTGAGTCAAATAAAAAGGAGACATACTTGAGATTTCATTACAAACATGAGATCCTCTAGAATAATTTAACCTAGATGATATGATTTAAATGATAAACATCAATTAGTTTATCACGACAGTTAAGAAATCTTATAATTTTAAATATAATAAATAGTTTTAAGTTTTGATTAATTAATATTTTTGCTCAAAGTATATTTATATGAGAAACAACTACAAGATTATTAAGATAAAACAATTTCAATCTTACCAAGTAATTATAGTATTTACAAAACATTAAACTTGGAGGCAACATTAATTATAAGTTTTTCTTTCTATTAAAGTACTCAAGGTTTTTCTTTACCAATAGTTTTATCCTTATCTTTAGTTAGTATATTTTTTCTTTATATTCATGTTACTGTTATTTTTATCCTATTAGTTGAATTTGTATTAGGATTAAAATTGCGTCATTTTTTTTGTTTGGTTTTACTTTTCGGTCTTTTTCAATTTGAGTTTTGCATGTTTTTCTGCTATGGATGGCAAAACGAATTAGTCCAACGGGTCAACCCGTCAGCCTATAGAGAATAAGGTGGTTGGATCAAGAATTTTAGCATGTTAGTGCATATTAACTCGACTGTTTGGCTCGTCAGTTCGTTGGGTTGCAAGACGAGTTGGTCGTCGATTGGCCCGTGGCCCGTCAATATCAAATAAAGTGGGCCAACCTATGGCCCGTATCAATGTTTTTTGTGTTTTGCTTCTTCACTTTTATTAATAGTTAACATGAATAATAAAATTTAAGTTCTTAAGAGTTTATTTTCATGAATGAATGTGATTTTTATCTCCATACATTACTGTAGTGTTCTCCTCCTTATATTTTCTCTTCTAATCAATAATTTAGTAGGTAATCAATTTAAGAATATAATTTTTTTTCTTTGAAAAAAAGGATGGGCCAAACGGGCGTTAGCCCGTCAACCTGTCATAAAATGAGATGGGTTCCATTTTCTGGCCCGTCCCAACCATATTCAACGGGCTCATTTTGTCACTCCTATTTTCTGTCTATATTTTGATGAGAAACTAAAATTTTTGTTTAAATTAAATTGTGGAAGTATTAAATAAAATTAATTACAAAAATTTCATAGATAATTTTACATAAAAAAAAATTTAAAAACTAAATTTTAAATAAAATATTTCATTCTTAAATTTATTTTAGGGTCAAACATGCTAAAGTTCATAAAATATTACTATTGCTTAAAACTACTAACATCCTATAATGATGAAACACTTATTTTTTGAATTTGACTTTAAAAACACGTTTAATTAAAGACATATGAAAAGTTTTTTGTTGAATTATGATTTTGTAATCTCCAAATATACATTTTTCGTGCCATTTATTTTATTTGGGTTAAATATGTTTTTGTTTCTTAACTTTCAGTAAATTTTGGAATTAGTTTATTTTGAAATTTTGAATCAATTTATTTCTTCATCTTTCAAAATACGTTATTTTAATCAAATTTCATTAAGTTTATTTGACATTTTAGTATTTGACTTAATATAAAAACAAAAATATGTCAAACAATATAAACAACTCAAACACAATCCTGAAATGTGTACGAAAACATCAAATAAACCTAACAAAATTTGATTACAATGACTAAATCAAACTCAAATACAATCTTGAAATGTGTACAAAATATCAAATAAACCTAACAAAATTTGATTAAAATGACTAAATCTACGTATTTCGAAAAAAGGATTAAATTGATCTAAAATTTCAAAATAGATTAATTTCAAAATTTACTGAAACTTAAGACACAAAAAACATATTTAACCCTTTTATTTTTAATAATTTTAATTTAATTCTCAATTTTACATTTTACATAATTTAATTATGTCTATGGTAAGGTAACTTACATATTTAGCCGATTAGACCAAATCGAAATAAATACAGAATATAAATATTAAATATTAAACTAAAATATCCGTAACCAAATTAAACATGAAACTATTTGAAAAACAAATACAGCATATTAATATTTTTTTTCCTAAAAATTAAAAATACATTTTTTTTTAATTTGGAAACCAAAAATGTATTTATCTCAATTTCAGAAATTAATACATATTTAAGTTAATTTTATTCATGATAAATATAAAAAGATATACTTTCATTAATGATATAGAGTGCCAATTAAAATAGAAAGATGACATGAAAAAGAAAGATAAATGTGAATAAAGAAGATAATGGATCGTGCAGATATGTGAAACTTATGATAGAATAAACACAAATGGAGCATCAATATAATTAGCATTATTAATCTACCGAGAAAAATATCACTTGTTAATGTTGACATCACACTGTGATGCCTAAACTAATACATATTTAACATGTTTTGGGAAAATATACATCAAAGAATTGGGATTTTTTTAGGAGCTATGAGAAGAGTAGTATTACAGACACATCACCACTTGGAGAGAATTCAAGAGTTTTTCTTACACAACACCGCTTAGAGAGGATTCAAGAGTTCTTGAACAATTACACTTGCTCCTGAAAAAATCATCTCATGTTAGAGGCAGGACTCGAGACCACTGTTCCAGTGAATACCTTTCGTCTTTCCTTTCTCTGGAATACACGCAAAGTTGGTGATTTGGGTTTCGTTATGTCCTTGGAAGACCTAAAAGCAACATGGTGAGAGAACACAATAAGCAATAAAAAATTTACAATGTAAAAAGTATAAGAAAATTTAGTTAGGTTTTAAACTCATACTTTTGGGGACAAAAAGGATGATCAAAACTTGGAACTGGTCTGGCATGAGGAACCATCGTCCTTCGCAATTGTTTCAAAGCTTTCTCTTCCTCTATCTGCACATTCATGGTACATATCACTTATCAGTATCAATCAGATACTATCTTATTCCCAGATATTAAATTGCAGACATAGTTGACATACCATTCTTGCTGCTTCACTCTCCTCTCTGTATCGTTTGTACACCATTTCTTTTTCTTTAATCTGTAAAAACAAGCTATTTCAGTACTTTCAAAGTAAAACCTCACAAAAGCTATATGAAATTTTTGATTACCCTTTCATCAAATTGTGCTCTGTCCAAAGCTCGATGATTCACATGTAAACTAAATTCCTGAACTTGTGTGAGAGGTTTGCGGACCTTCACTGGAAGAGGGATTGGGTCCCTGCATTTTATAATATCCACGAAAAAAAAAATTAGTTCTTTTGTAGTTTCACCATCTGCACATTAAAGTAAAAAGGTCTTGCTTTTTTCTTCACTCACTCTTTTAAGATTGGTAGTGCTTTAAACTCTCTCATCTGGGCCTCTTCTCTTTCTATTCTCTGTCTTTCTTCCTGTTCCCTTTGCATTTCTTCTTCATGTCTCATCAAACTCTCCAATTGGAATGGCTCTGGTCTTGTGCATTGCTTTGGTTCTGGTTTTGGTGGGATCTGCAAATGATATTCACAGTACACATCATCAATTTTTTTCAACTAGCAAACAGACAAAAAAGTTTTGATCGACAAAAATTCTGTACCACAGGGTAATCGGTGGTGTAAGGGTATGGATTAGCCTTGGGAACCCTTGCTATTTCCTCTTCCAACTGTTTGTGCAGAAGTTCCATGACCAGTTTCTTCTCTTTCTCGGCACCTCTTTCCTGTCATGGTTAAGAATCGGTATAAGAATAACTAGATCAAACATTGCAGTTTCAACCTAAGGGGAAGTAATGAACCTCTGTGTGGAGATGAAATGGATTTGGAGTTGTGTTTCTTTTAATTGGGTTATGGTTCCGTTCAGATTCAGACTTCAAAGAAAGCTGCAACCATAAAAGATAAAATGATTAATCTCACACGATAAAAATGATTCCAGAACTGAAAAGAAAAATATTATTTTAATATTCTAGATATCTCTGCGAGCAGATACTTCATCAATACCTTGCTAAATAAATCAGCCACGGAAGAAGCAGGTGGTGGAATCCTTTCATCTGTGGCAAAATGAAATTCTTGAGGTTCAGTAACATGCTTCTTGGTATTGCAGAATATTCCAATATCCCCTTTACTTTCAAAGATCTGAAAGAAAAATTACGGTTAGTTAATTGATAGAGTAAATTCTTAGAAATGGGTAAAATCTCAGTTGACGACACTATTACCTTCTTATTTAGAGGTTTTGCCTTGAATTTAGGAATGTTTTGAAGCTCCTCTTGCTCTAATTCTAATGAGCTTTTCACCTTGGGTGGGCGGGCTCTTAGTGAAGTTTGAAGTAATGGAGTTTTGGGTTCTGTAAGATGGTGAGGCTTCCATGAATTCCCCTGTTTAACAAAGAGAAGTGAGTAGTGGATCGAAGTGAGTAGTGGATCGAAGTGACAAATAGTTGATTCAGTTGTTTCTAAAAGATACCTTATGGGACACCTCTGTTGAAGATATTGAAGCAGTGTCTGCATTCTGATGGGCTCTAGCCAAAGTTTCCAGACGAAATTCCTGAAGAAAATAAGAAGTCAGTAATTCAGAATATAGCCATTTGGCACTTGTAATGTGCGTGAATAAGTTTGTATATTTTTCATTTGCAATTCAGTCTTCTATTCTTTGGTGATGGTTTACCTTAAACTCTGGTGGCTGAGGTGTACTTCTTGGAATAGGAGGCAAAGTTGCAGTTTGCAAAATCTAGAATAGAGAAGAACAAACACATAAAAAACACACAAATGAAAGTGAAGAATAACAGAAAACAAGAATGAAAACAGTACCTTCTTATTCAATGTTCGAGCCTTGAATTTTGGAATTTTAGCCATCATTTCTTCCTCAAGTTCTGCACTACTCTTCACCCTAGTTGGGCGAACGCGCTGAGATGTCTCAAATTCAGGCTCCTTAGGCCTAGTCAATGTAAGTTTTGGTTTTGTCTGAACCAAAGAAGCACCATTATGAATATTTAGTAAAACAATTATTCGAGCACTAAAACATGAAGTGGAAGTAGAAAGTTTGATCCATACATGAGAAACAACGCTAGGCAGGGCTAGATCTCTAGTACTGGACTGAAATCTTTTCATCATTTCTGCCATTGATATAAATGGTACAGATGCAGGAGTTGTTGGTGTCTCACGAACATAAACCTTCAAATACATAATTCAACAAGTGAAGAAAAAGAACCAAAGAGATTTGAAACATAAAGTATTTGATTTAATATATGAGAATTAATGGGACGAAACAAACCTTTCTGTCCTCCTTATTAGTTTTACTAGTGCTAGAAGACATCGTAAAACCCAATTTTGATTTGTTATGAGGCAAAGTTTGATGCTTGACATTCAGAATCTGTAAAGTTAAAAAATAAATTAGAACGCATTTTATGTAAAGACCAAAAATGCAACAGTGAAGTTCAAAATTACCTGTCTAGATTTTCCTCCATCCAATTTTTGCCTCTTAATAGCTTGATTCTCCTGGGATAAGTGAAGAGTCCCACCAATGCTCTTCCCAGTTGCTGACTTTAGCTGAGGTTTTGTATTCGTAAGAATCTTCTTATTCTGGGTCTTCTTGGAATTAGTGGAAGTGGTAACTTTTTTTAGCAAAGCTGGTTTCGGAGTGCAAGCATCTTTTGCTACTTCAGCAGGTGCTCCTTCAGCTGATGAAACAAAGCATCCACTATCTCCTTTATAATCATTCTCACTTCTTTCCTTATCAGTGCAAGGTGCATCATCTTCCTTTACACTAGTGACAGCCAAACACTGGGGTTTGAGATTAGTTTCCAGAACTTTCTCATCAACATTTGCTGGTGCCTAGTAAAATGAAATATAATCAGTCAAACTAACCAAATCTAAAAGTGCATATTTATCATGAAAACTGATGCAACAGTACCTTCTGCATTTTATCAGCTTCAACTTCCTCTGTTTTGGCAGCCATGCTCTGTGGGTATATATTCCTTTCCAGAGCATTATCATCAACACTAGCTAACATCTATCAAAACAGCAGATAATATATTGTGATTAAAGAGTGAATATTCAATTATACACTCGACCAAAACTGAAATAGATAATAGTACCTTCTGCATTTTGTCTGCTTCACTAAAATCACACAAGGTATCTACAGTAATAGATCTAGCAGTCTTGATTTTAGGCATGAATGCTGCAACAAATTTGAAAACCCAGAAAAGTTCAGCCAACTAATTCGTTAACACAAATCACTTTGTGACAACACATAGAAGAACCAACAAAGTTTAATTGCTATTTCCTATTAAAAACACTACAGACTTTGAACACTTTCTAAAACAACAAATGGAGAAATCACTAAGTTTCGGCTGAAAACCATTCACAACATATGTAAAACCAGGATACTTTAACAGAACAGTTTTTAGGCTGAGAGCCATTCACTAATCACAATTTGTTGGAATGAGTGAAAGAGTTGAGTATCAATTACAGAGTCCGAAACACAGCTGAGATCAAACATCTGCATAGAACCAAATGCAACTAAAAACTATGAAGCAATTGGAAGCAAAGCAACCCTATCATAAATTACAGGAGAAACTTTAACGAAAATGAAAGAAAAAAAATTCGCATTCACACCATACTGTGTCATTTAAATATTCCACAATGATAGGAACCAATAAGAACAAAAGAAAGAACTAATTTCCTCACTTCATTTCAATATTTCCGATCATTAAACTCACCTACGAAACAAAACCTCAATATAAAGACGACAACCCTAACTTCTCTCAAATCCAAATCCTAAAATCCTTGAAACCAATCAATATTATAATTATTATTATTATCATTATAGAATTATAGAATAAAAGAGATTGATCATGAGCAAGAACTGAGAAATAAAAAGAGAGAGCAGGAACCTACGAGAAGGAGCGTAAGAGAGAGCGGTGTCGAACCAGAGCTCCGCCTTAAGCGATTCCTCATCGGTCTCTCCTTTAATGAAGTCGAAGAATCGCGGCGCCGAGAACTCGTAGGTCTCGTCCATCACGGTGGCGCCACCGGTTTCCTCCGTCACCGCCATTTCACGTTCCGATTAGGGTTTAACGTCGAGAACTCGAGAAGTGATTAATAAGAGAGAGGGAAAGGGAGAGAGCGTGTTTTATTTGGTGCTTCTGTGAAAGGAAAGAAACGAGGCGGAGGGAATGTGTGTAATGTTGAGCGGAAAGTGTAACGGTTAGTTCTCTAACGGTCCAATTTTCTTTTGAACTTTATTATGAAGCCAGGTAGCGAACCGATTGGTTTATATGGTTCGCAAGTGTCACAACGGCTATTTTCTCATTTCTCATCAACACCACTTCTCAAACGACGACGTTTCGAAGAACATGCAGGTGAGTGAGTGTGAGAAATTGCAATAAAAGTTGCAAGAAAACATGCTAAGTGTAAAGTTAATCATTAAAGTAGTATAATTAAATTTGATTAAAATGAGATTAATTACAAAATACAGATTAACATGCATTATAGAATTGTTAACTTTTATAACCATTTTAAAACCAGACTTAAAATTATTTATGATCAATCAATAGTAGTATTATAACAATAAATAAAAATAAATAAATCAATTGCTAATATGATTTTTGAATTTTGAAATATAACTTCTTTGCTTAAATGGAATCTCATTTCCTTAATTCTCATTTGGAAGAATAGAGAAGTGATTCCCAAATAAAATCTCATTTTCTTTAAACTTCTTGTTACTTTGATGTAATGATAGCATTTAAAAGGACCTGATGTCAGAATTAACCATCACTTGGTTTGAGTTGGTGTTGGAATAATTGTTTTGTTGTTTATTATGATTTTGTTCTTCTTTTATTTTGCTTTTTTTTAGGTCTTTTTTTTTTTTTTTTTGAAAAAAAAAATATAATTTATTTGCAAGTGTTTTTCTTATATTTTTTTTTCAAAAGTAGCATGCTCCACTAATTATCTTTTTAAATATTTATCTAAATAATACTGTTTACCATTTATAATCATTGGTAAAGTTTTATTTAAAATAACATAATTTCCAATAAAATTTTACTAATGAGATATTATTCACAATATTTACTTAAATAATACTTTTTACTTTTCATAATTATTAAAAAAGATAGATTAGAATTTGGTTTGGCGAAACTGAATTCCAACTTTCTTTTTAATTTTTTTTAAACATAAAAATCATAGAAAGTTTATTTATTTTTCATTATTATTTTTAATACATTTTATATAAATATTAAATAATTAATATATATTTTATTATTAATAAGTTTATAAATTTATTTATCTATTTTGTAGATATTATTAACTTGAATTTATAAATTTTCTTATCATTTTAATAAACAATATTATTAACTTGAAGGTTTAAATATTTTTTTTATCCTACTACTTCTAGTGAAAATTAGAAAAAATCAATCTTCAAAACTTTAGACCAATATAATCTTTCATCTTTAAAAAATGTGTGAATTTAGTCTTTTTAATCAAATTTTTCTTAAGTCCGCTAACTTTCAATAAATATTACAAATAGTTCATTTTTGAAACTTTAAAACAATATATTCCTTCATCTTTAACAAAAAAGTGTGGATTTAGTCTTTCTAACCAAATTTTTGTTAAATTTATTTGATGTTTCAAACATATTTCTCAACTACCATTGAAGTGGTAACAAGTCAATCAGTTTAAACAACTCAAATATCATCATAAAACGTGTTTAAAGTTTGAAACATTGAATAAACCTAACAAAATTTGGTTAACAAGATTAATTTCACATATTTATAAAGTTGGATGACTAGATTGAGACAATGGTTCAAAGAGGGATTGATTCCAATTTTCATTGAGACTATGTTCTTTTGAGTAGATTCACTATTCAAGAGGAATGAGAAGCGAATATTAGAGGGTGATTACCTTGTTCGTTTTTTGTAGGGGTGGACAAAAAATCTAATTTTCTTGATCCAATCCACTTTTGCTCCAATCCAATCCATTTATAATCCATTTTTAAAAAAATTCAATCCATTTAAAATCCATTTAATGGATATGGATTTCAATCTAATTTATATTTTATATATTTTATGGATTGGATATCCATTTTATAAATCAAGATTTTTAAATGTGGATAATCCAAAAAATCCAATCCAAATTTTCAATTTAAATTTTTAGTTGGGTTAGACTAAAGATTAAGATGGACTATGCTAAATTCAGACTTGGACGGACCTTGCTCGACAACCTATACGGATCGGGCAGGCCCGACGACCATAAGAGGTTGGGCGGGCCTAAAGATATGAACGGGCTAGGCGGGCTCGACAAAGCGAACGAGTCGATCGAGCCCAACGATCCGAAAAATTCGAGTGAGCCCAATGACCCGAACGGGGCAGGCGGGCCCAATGACCTGATGAGCCAGGTGGGCCCGAAGACTCGAATGAGCCAGGCGGGTTTGAAGATCCGAACGGGCCAAGCAGGCTCGAAAACCCGAACGGGCCAAGCGGGCCCGATGACCCGAATGGGTCAAGCGGGCTTGAAGAACCGAACAGGTCAGGCAGGCCCAAAGACCCAGACGGGCCCGAATGGGGTGGACGACCTAGACGGGCCCAACGACCCGGACGGGTCTGACAACCTACACAGGCGTTACGACCCAGATGGGCACGATGACACGAACGGGTACGTCGACCCGGACGGGGATTACGACCTGTACAGGCTCTACAACCCAAACGAGCTCGACGTCCTGGATGGGCCCTACGACCCGGACGGGCCCCACGACCTGAACATGCTCGACGACCCAGATGGGTCCGATGACCCAGACGGGCCTAACGAACTTGACGCACCCAGACGACCCCACGACTCAAACGTGCCCGACTACCTGATTAGGCCCGACTGTTTGGACGGGTCCGTTCGGTCGTCTGGCCCGTCTGGCTCGTTTGGCTTGTCAGGTCGTCGGGCTCATTTGGGTTGTCGGGCTCGTTCACGTTGTCGAGCCTGTTCGTGTTGTCGGGCCCGTCCGGGTTGTTTGACTTGTTCGGGTCGTTAAGCTCGTTTGGATCGTCCGTGTCGTCGGGTCCGTCCGGGTCGTCGGGCCCATCCAGGTCATCCGGGCCTTAATGACACAAGTTTTAAAAAAATCAATTTAAATTTCTTTTATAAAAAATGGATTATGGATTTTGAACTTGATCCAAATATTTGGATTGGATTTAAATCTTGATCCAAATATTTGGATCTGAATTTTAAAAAAATCCAAACTACTTTTAATAAAAAAATAGATTTGGGTCAAAAATCTAATCCAATTATTTGAATCTAAAATGGATGTGGATTGGATCATTAAAAATCCAATCCATGCCCACCCCTAGTTTTTTTAGTGATAGAAAGGGATAGGGATAAGGATGGAGAATTAACATGATTCGCAATAAATGTCATCCCTCTACTCTTGATGAGATGGGAGGGTGACAGATGTTAAAAGACTAACTTATCTTCTTTATATTTATTTTTCCCATGCTACCCTCGTAATATTTACTTATTTTCTACCTTACATATTAAATTTATTTTCATACAAAATATAGTGTATTATTTATTTTTTTGAATATTTTTTTTTATGATTTCAATCATTGAATAAAATTTATAAAATAATTATAAATCATTTATATATAATTTTATATAACGTATAACAATAGGGATATTTTAATAATCTAATTTTTTTTTATTTGAAAGTTTTTTTAATATGTCATATTAGTCAATTTAGTCACAATATTTCACAAACTTCACCCTCTAATCCACTCCAAAATCACATTTGAATCCCTCAAAAGAAACAACACTAATTTCAATAAATGCCTATTTACACTATTAACTTCAATAATTAATTAACTATACAACTTAGCTTTTCAATTTTTATTATCAAAATATTTTCTTATTATTAAACAATTTAAAATATATTATTATTTCAAATAAAAAATTATTATAAAAAAATATTGTTCAAAAATAAAATATTACAAACGTAACATGTTATTTTATTAACAATAACAATAGGATCGCAACTCAAATTAATATTATATTTTAGATCTTACGTAATTAACCCATCAAAATTATTATAATATTTAATAACTTAGTAAAATTTTAATAATTTTAATTCATATATTATTTATTTCTTATTTTATAACATGTTTAATTATTATTTTTTATTATTTTACTTCAACAAAATAAACTTTTCAAATGTCATTAAATCCAAAAAAAAATATTTATTCAATTTAAAACTTTTGATTACTCTTAACAAAAAAATAAATCTTATTTCATTTAGATATTACAACCAATTTATTTTTAAAAAATAATTTTCAGAAATATGTGTAATAAATATATTTAATTATAAATACACTTAAAATTATTAATTAAATCAATATTTAAATTTTTTATTTTTATTATCAAATAATTTAATATTCTTTAACAAAATCTTTATATTAACTAAATTTAACACTTTATTTAAATTATTACAAAACAAATTTTAAGTACTATGAATGTTGTAAAATATTAAATATTTTTAACTTTTAAAATTTAACTCTTTTTTTTTTCAAATTGAAAACTTTATTGGAGTAGATTGCTTTATAATATTGTTATTATATGTTGATCATATTATGATAATAATTAATAGTAAGCGTGAGGTTGAAAAGGTTAAGGATAAATCGAATGATGAATTTGATACTAAACAACTTGGAGTTACTAGGAAGATTATTAGAATTGATATCGCGTGATTTGAAACATCTGAAAATACTTACCTTAGGAAAGTCATTCACAAGTTTGAAGTTTGGTATGACAAACTTGAGACACGTGTTCAAACTTATGGCTTCGCATTATAATGAGTATGAGTGATACACAATCACTTGAACAAAGAGGGTCACAATAAATCACAATCTCTTTGATATGATTATAATGGTTTACAAAACAAATTCTTCCATTTCTTATATTTGATTTAACTTATAGGTGATTAAACATGTAATAAGTTTAACGTATAATTATTGATTTGGTACCCAAACTTTTTCGTTAAGTTCAATTTGGTACCCAAATTTTTGGTTTGTTTAATTTAGTATCCCAATTCTCTAAAGAGATTCAATTTGGTCCTCTCCGTTAAGTTGGAGTTAACATTGTGTCCGCACAGGACATATGTCAAGCCATAAAATTTTTAATTTTTTTTTAATTTTTTAAAAAAAATATATATTTTTTTTCAAAAAAATTTAAAAGCTGTCACGTGTCAGTTTATTATCGTGCCATATGGCAGCTTACAATGATGACACTTGGCAATGGTAATAGTTGTTTTCAATTTAGTACCCCAATTTAAATTTTTGGTTCAATTTAGTACCCAAATATTTTAAAATGATCCAATTTCGTTCTCTCTAATTTGAGACCAAATTAGTAAATAACCTTAATTACAACTTATATATACATGTTACGATAACTTTTTCTAATATATACATCAAATCATTTCACCTAAATACTTAAATTATTTTATTTTTGACATTTTAACCTTTGTAATTTTTTACACATGAAATTTTTTACACTTGTAAAAAATAAAATAATTTGAATATTTAGGTGTAGTGATTTGAAGTATAAATTCAAAACAATTATTTTAACATGTATATATAAGTTATAATTAAACTTAGTTACTAATTTGGTCTCAAATTGGAAATGACGAAATTGGATCATTTTAAAAAATTGGGGTACTAAATTGAACCAAAAATTTAAATTGGGGTACTAAATTGAAAACAACTATTACCACTGCCATGTGTTATGATTGTAAGCTGCCACGTGGCACAATAATAAACTGACATGTGACAGTTTTTAAATTTTTTGAAAAAAAAAATTTTAAAAAAATTAAAAAATTAAAAATTTCATAATTTGACACGTGTCCTGTACGAACACGATGTTAACTCCAACTTAACGGAGATAACTAAATTGAATCTCTTTAAAAAATTGAGGTACTAAATTGAATAAACTAAAAATTTGGATACCAAATTGAACTTAACGAAAAAGTTTAGGTACCAAATCAGTAATTATACCTAAGTTTAACTATGTAATAAGTTTAGTAAGAGTAGCAAAACAGGTGAACCAAGATTTTGGTCCAGACTATTATTGGCCCACCAACTCCAGAAGGGTTGGATTGATTTATCACAACAAAAAGGCCAAAAATTATAACCCACCTCGATGGGCCGGAATGGAAGACTGGCCTGCTAGTTATTTTTTTATAATTTTTTAATTATTTTAAAAAATAATATATATATATATATATATATATATATATATATATATTAATTATGAGCATATTTAATTATATAAATATTTTTTAAGATTTAAATTGATTAATTAATATTTTTTAATTAAATAAATTAAAATAATTATTATATTTATATATTAAATTACTCTTATAATTAATAATTAAAATTTAATTTATATTAATTTATAAATGTTAATGATTAAAATTATAATATTATTTTATATTTATATTATTAAAAATTATAATACATAAAAGTTAATCTTTTAAATTATTTTTGTTTTAATTAAAAAAATGTCTACAGTCCAATCTTAATTTTACAAATTTAGTGATATGAATTAAAATGAATTCACGGGTTGAAAATGTGGACCCGCACCCACCCCGGGTTTTGGATTGGTGGCCAGGAAGCGTGACTCACCTTTTCGCCTTAAAGCTTAAAAACAGATAATTAAATATCGCTCAGTACTCATTTTTTTCACGAATTTGGATTTTTGTTGATTTTTTTTATTGTACTTTCATAATATATTAATTATCATTAATTTTAATATTTTAAAATATATTAAAAAATTATTTAAAATATTAATACAATATATTTTTAATATTAACAAAAAAAATTAATAAAAAATCTGGACTCCTTTTTCGCCTTAAAACTTAAAAACAGATAATTAAATATCGCTCAGTAAAATGTTATTAAAGATTTTTATTCCATTTTTTTTTCTAAGAGCATCTAATATAAGGCCTGCATATTTAGATGTCAGTGATGATAATCACAACATAGCATCCAGTGGTTTAGTATTTTTTGAGATTAATACATCTAAAGAAAATCTCTTAATGACGTTTCTACTTAATTAAAAACATTAAGTTTCTAATTTTTTTCATATATATATATATATATATATATATATATATTTGGAAAGTTAATTATGATAATTATATTAAAGTTTTCAGTTTTGAAACAACGAGTTATGTTATTTTATTTCAGATTAATTCTATTATTTTTAAAAAAATCAATTCAATTTATTACCTTTTATAATTAGAATGAATGAGATATCTTATGAACAACGTCGACTTAAAGTTTAAGTAAAGTCTTTGTTTTAGGGTTTCTTAAATAGAAAGTTTCAAAAGATAAACTTTCTAGTACTAATATAATTTATTAAATTAAAGGAAAATTATGATTTTGATCCAATTTTGATCTTAATTTGAAAATGGTTCATGGTTAAAATTTGATTATTGTTTGGTCTCTGCATCTTTAAAAATGGTTCATGGTTAAAATTTGATCTTGGCATGCATTGCATTATTTAATTTTTTTATAAAATAAAAAACTAGCATTGGCTTTTCACGAAAATTTAAAAAAAAATAAAATTTTAGTCCTTAAAGTTTAAACTTAATTTGAAAGTGGTCTTTGGTCAAAACTTTGTCACTAGTTTTGGTCCAACACATTCAAAATAATAATAATAATAATATTACTATTAATAATAATAATATTATTATATAATTATTAATAGTATTATGCTTATATATTAATAATAATTATATATTATTAATAATAATATTAAAATAAATAATAATATTATAACTATTATTAATACTAATATTAATAATAATTATATAATAACAATAATAATAATATATCAATAATAATATAAATCATAATTAATAATATTAATATATCAGTAATAATATTAATAATAATATTATTATTATTTTATAATATTGTTAATTATTATTAATATTATTACTGATATATTAATATTATTAATAATTATAAATATTATTACTCATATATTAATATATATTTTTTAATTAATAATAATAATAATAATATATGATATATAATAATAATAATAATAATATATGATATATAATAATAATAATTATTAATAATAGTAATAATATTATTATTATTAATAATGATTTTGAATGTGCAGGATCAAAATGTGATAAGTTTCAACCATGACCATTTTCAAATTAAATTTAAATTTTAGAAACCAAAAAATATACTTTTTCCAATTTTTGTGAAAATCTTCGGCTAGACCGATGCTATTTTTTTATTTTATAAAAAAATAAAATAACATGTGACACGTCGTTTGTTATTTTTAATATTGTTCATAAATAAGGGTCAAAAACAACGATTTTGAAAGTGCAGAGACAAAATAGTGACCAAGTTTGGATTAGGGACCATTTCTAAATTATGGTCAAACATCAGGACCAAAAACATGTTTTTGCCCTTAAATTAATTGTAAATTTTCAATAAATCATATTTTTGTTTAAGAGTAAGAGAATGATTAATTATCTTTATTTTCTTACCAAATAATTTTGATTTCTATCTTGTTCTTTACTCCTTCCGTGAATTCACACCTACTTATTATATTTCTTGACTCTTTGAATTAACAAGATAATAATATATATATATATATATATATATATATATATATATATATATATATATATATATATATATATATATATATATATAGGTAAAAATAACAATAGAGAAAATAAATAGTTGGTGACGATGATAATTTTGATTCTCAAACTCATGATAATAAGAAGGAGAATGAGAGACTAGATGATAAAATATATATGATCTAGCTAATGAAAAATATTGATACAAACTTGTGAGATTTATCAGTAGAAAAAGTGTCATATTAAAATCACTGAAATAGATTTTTCAAAGAATAAAATATTGCACTTGAAAAATAATTAATTCTTAAAAAATATTTGAAACATTATAATTTGTTGAATATTGATGAATTGAATTTATTTGAAGAAATAAATATTTAAAAAAAATAGAATTGTAAAATAATAAATTAATTAACATTTTAAATTATACGAAAAGAATATATTTTTATCAAAATACATGAATAATTTACAAAATAATGTCAACAATTTTCATATAAGTTATTTTGATCGAAAGAATTTTTCAAAACTAAATAAAATTTAACTAAATGGACATTAATATCTATTAAAAGAATATTAAATAAAATTAATTACGATAAATTAATAAAAAATTTTACATTAAAAAAATTTAAAAAAATTAAAATTTGTTTTGTTGAATAATGTGAAAATATGAAATCTAATCATCCAAGTTCAAATTAGCCATACAACATACAAAAACACTGAATGGGAAAATGATAATGAAATGACATCAAATCAACCATGAAAGTTAATGTTTACTTATGCATTACAATAATGAAAAAGGTAATCAATTAATAAATAGTGATGAAATAAAGGACAAGGTTCAGTGAATGATGAACACGTAGTCTCTGTTATTCAACACGCTGCTTCTCATAATGGCCAAATTTGTTTGTGTTTATGTTTATCAGAAGCAACAACTTATAATACTTTTTTTCCTGCTTTTGGTTTGGTCCAACTTTGCGCCGAGCAAATTCAGGATTTAATCATGTTGTGGAAGACCACAAATATAGGGCGGCAGGGATTTGATCCCCAAAATTATTTTACTTTTTAAGACTTTTAATCTTTAAATTTGTGATTATTATCTTTAATTTAGACGATTTTTAATCCAAAAAATTTAAAAAATTGTTTTAGTTCCTCTTAGATTCATTGTAACAACCCAAAAACTAGATATCCTACATCACATACATAAATATTCAGAGAGTACGGAGTTTAGGGTATAAAGTTATACAATACATTAGATATACCCAGATTACATGAAAAGGGCTCCACACGACCCAAACAAAAATACACTGAAAGAAAACAAATGATTAAACTAGGTCTTGTTCGGACAAGAGAATCATAACTAATAAAATGCTTCAGTGATGGGCCCCACAGTGGGCCCAATACCCATCCAATCCATCAAGCTGCAACATCCCTATTATTAGTACCACTGCCAGGAGTTCTCACATCTGCTCACATCAACCAGGTTGATGATCATCGCAAAGGAAGAGACCACACATAACACATAAGCAAGCGAAAGGGTAAGCTAGCGAAGAAGTCATCATATCATACACTCAACATACAATTTCATGTCAAACATGCATAAGACATCCACATATAAGGTACCAAACCATATAAAACACTAAGACTTGACTATCTGGATACGCTTAATGAGGCACCACCACATGGCATGGAATTATGTCCTAGCAATGAGGCGTCACCACGAGGCCTTCGCGGAATTACACCCTTACAAGAGGCACCACCATGTGGCCTTCGTGGAATTACGTCATGGCCTTGAGGCACCACCACGTTACCCTCGTGGAATTATGTCTTAGTCTCGAGGCACCACCGTGAACCCTCCCCTCGAGGTTCATGGAATTAGGTCCTATCGCTGAGGCACCACTGAGGACTCCCCCTAGAAGGGCCCACAGAATTACGTCCATAAGGTGAGGCACCACCACGAGCCCCACTACAAGGGTTATGGAATTATGTCCTACACGAACCTTACTCATTCATTATCAATCAATCATGAGGTTCCTATGCATACCATTAACATGTCATTTAGTATGAGTGATCAACCATCAAATATATCTCATGCCGAGCTCATTTCCAATTCATTTATTCTCACCCATACATACATAGTACATGCAAATCCACCCCCCCTTTTATACAAAATAAGTCACTGAACCAGCCAATCAAACAACCATCAACATTCATGAAACAAGGCATAGCAAAACCCTGAAGCGGTCTCGCTCAAGCTGAAGTCCTCGCTCAGGCGAGAAGAGCACTCTCGCTCAAGCCGCAGACTCTCGCTTAGGAGAGACTGCAACAGTGGCTCCTGGAGAACTTCGCGAGCTCTGGCTTAGGCGAGGTTGTCTCGCCTGAGCGAGATAGTTCGTCACTCAAAACACAGCCCCTCGCCTGGGCGAGCACTTGAGCAGAAAAACTAGGCGAGTTCCTATTATTCTCGCCTGGGCGAGATGAGCTTGCCTGGACGAGTATATCAGTACTCACCACTGAACCACGCGTATACAAACAAGGACTCGCTCACAACAACACCCAAAGCATTTTCGTACCATTAGAAACAACATACGATCACCAAAACACGAAACAGGACCAAAGCACACCAAACAGTGAATCAAAATTATGAAGTCTAGCTTCCCTTACCTGGAATGAGCTAGCAATTTACTTTGACACCTAAGCCCACCACTGCAGCAGCTCCACGAGCAGATTGAAGAGCTGGAAATAGTGGCACAAAAGGAAGATTGGGTTTACTACGGTGAACCCCAACATAGGACACGAAAAATAACTTAGAAAAGGCTTAAGGTTATGGAACAAACTTACGTGCAGGAGTAACGGGGTTGAACTAACTCGAACGGGACGAAGGAGCAAACCCTAGCAGACGGCAGCAGCAGCTCAAGGAATGCTGAAATCTGTTTTACGCAAATGAGCACAACGATTAGGGTTTGGGGCAGATTTAGGTCTGTTCCTCCCCCCCCTCCCCCCCCTCTGGGCCAGTCCTAAGGCCCAATGGTTAGGGGCAGCCTTAAGAGCAGCACGAAAAGTGGACCTTACATTCATTCCTCTAAAGAAAAAAAAAATGTAAAGTGAAAAGTGATTATGACAAAAAAAAAATTTGACAAAAGAAAAATAAGTGTGCACCAAATGATTCACTAAGTGGAAACTAGACAACCTTTGATAAATTTATTTACTACGGCAAACTTTATAAATCTTCGTATTGATTTAGGAACAAATATTTGAAGTGAAACTACCAACAAATGTCACTACGTGAATTAATCACCAATCTAATAAACTAAATTCAATCAGTAAAAGAAGTTGTTGTTGGGTAGAATTTTTATAATCATACTAAAGAAAATACGATTTGTTGAAATTTTCATTATCGGGATAAATTTATGAGTATTTTCGTCTCGTATAAAAAATTAATTGTAATTTAATATTAATGTGCTTGACTCTTTCATAGTAAACTTGATTTTTTTACTATATATGACATTGTTATTAATATAAAAGATTGTGATAACTTGGGTTTTACACTTTCAATTCTTCAACTATTACCCTTAATTCTAAAGCTTCTTTCATAATTGTTGTCAGATAATAAATTCAATTTTAGTTATTGACATAATCATTACCTTATGTAGATTGACATTCCAAATGATAGTAGTGTCATATGTTGTAAACATATAAATGAAAATGAAAGACTTTTTTGTTATCCAAACAATCAATTTACAATATGAAGAGAGAGGTGTGAAAATAAACTTTAGACTTAAATATTCTTAGTGTTTATTTTTGTTGTACTTATTTAATCTTATTCTTATTTAATTTCAGTGTTCAATTAGATCTTAATTCTTATTAATTTTGGTCAATTTGATTTTTTGGATAAAAATAATTTTTATATATAGAAAGCATATTTAGTATAGGAAAATATGAGAAAATACTTCTATTTATCACCATTATATGAAAAGAGTCTATTATACGATAAACTATTTTCTTTTAGGTTAAAATACCTTTTTGTCTTAATTTTTATCAAATTTTGTCAAATCAATCCTAATTTTATTTTTTTTCTCAAATCGGTCCCAATTTTCGTTAATTTTGTTTAATTTGGTCCTTTTTTGCTAACACCATTTAAATCATTAACGATCATAAATCGTAACTGCCACGAGTCACTTCGTGATTTTTAATTTTTTTTAAAATTTTTAAATGTCCACATGTCAACCTAGCATTGTGTCATATGTTAGAGTCAATTTTTATATTCAATTTGGTACCTATATTCATTATTTTTGTTCAATTTAGTTCAAATTTTTGTTATCATGAATCAATTTTGTCCCTCTCCAAATCAAGACCAAATTTAATTTTTATATTAAAATTCACATTTTTTATTAAATATGTTTATTAAATATATTAAAATTCACATAATTATAACTTATATAAAAATTAAATTTGGTCTCAATTTTGAAAGGAACAAAATTGGTCAATTTTAAACAAATTGGGAGTAAATTGAACAAAAATAAAATAACAAATACAGGGAGTAAATTGAATATAAAACATTGACTTTGACACGCTGTTGGGTTGATATGTGAACATTAAAAAAAAACAAAAAAAATCATGAAGTAACATGACAATCATTGTTCATTATCGACAATAATTTAAACAGTGTTAGTAAAAAGGATCAAATTGAACAAAATTGATGAAAATTTGGACCTATTTGAGCACAAGGACAAAATTATGATTGATTTGACAAAACTTGACGAAAATTGGGACAAAAAAAATATTTTAATCTTTCTTTTATCTCTAAATTATTAAATCATTTCCAATATTTTTATCCTTACTTTCTATTGATCTTCTTTTAAAATTTTATTGATGAGAAGTCTTCTTATCATAATTGCATAATTTTTTTCTCCCTTTTGATTTTTCCGATAAAGTATAATAATATTAAAAAATAGTAAATAACTAAAACACTACCGTTTTGAACATATTAGAATAAGTTAAATGTGTTGTTTTTCTAAGATATTTTTATAAAACACTCCTAACTTCTCCTTTTGACTGTTTTCTTCCTCTTTTGCTCTGACTCATAGTCTCATTAATTACATTACTAACTTTTCTTCTTCTTCCAAAGATATTGTGATGTGAAATGAACATTTTCCAAGTATATTTACTTTACCCAAAAGGGAGGGTACAATTAATTTTTGTGGCTCTTATAGCAAAATCCTTTTATTCTAATATGAGAGACCAAATTTAGCTTTTCTACTAGCTAATATAGTTTAGGGAGTATTTATAAATTTAGTTTAAATTTATTCTTATTTAACAAATGGATTTTAAGTGTTTTACAATGAAGAACATTTTCCAAAAAGCATTTTTTAACTCAATGTATACACACTATTTCTTTTTTTTCAAGTGCGCTAAAAAGTAATTTGATTTTGGTTAAAAATAAAATAAAATAAAGTTTTTAGTTTTTTTTTTTGAGAAACGTAGACCTACATATATAATATATAAATGTGTGGACTTGATTATTTGGGCAAATGTCAAACGTTGAAAATTAGCACCTAACTAAGAAAACCCAATTTAATGCGTCATTCTTAATTGAAGCATTAGTCGTCTTTTATTATTGATTGCTAACTTAAGTGTAAACATTTATAAATGTGTTGGTATGCTTGACCTTGGATTTAAAAATCTTCACTTTCTTTGTTTATTTATTTATTTTTTAAATAGTTTATGCACTAGAATATTTTAAGATTTATATTGTTTGCATTCTTTAGAGTTGAAGTTAGGCATGTCCACAAATGAATAATAGAGACAAATTTGGACCATTTCATTCTCATAAAAGATAAGTTTATTTTTAGGTTTAGAAAAATGAATTTAATTTTCAAATTAAATATCTCCAACTATTATAAAAGATTGTGTGTTTTGTTTCTGAAATAAATTATAAAGTTTTTATTTTCTGTTTAACAAAAATAAATATAAAACATCATTCTCATCCAACGATAACTTCATGTGTCTTTGGTTGTGAATAATGTTTTCATAAAAGATTTGTTTTTAAAAAATTCTAAAATATTCCAAAAAAATGAATATCATCATTTAAATTATTCATTTTAAATATAAATTTATAATTTATATTTAATAATTCCTTCGTGTGATATTACTACATATATGAGATATAACTAAAGAAATTGTTTTAACTGATCATTGGGCTTAATATAATTTTTAATATAAAATAAACTCTTACTAATTTACGATATTCTGAAATTCTTTTGAATTTACATAAAATTCGAGTTTTACAATTTTAGACTTAGATAAATATTTCAAAATTTTGGTAACATAATATTTAAAATATGAAGTTTCAAATAAAAAATGACATAATTTATATAGGTGTAACATATTTTTACCCAATACTAATACATTAAAAAAACTAATAAATACAAATAATTCTAATCCAATCTAAATATATTTAGAAATTAAACAAACATAATATCAAGACACAACATAAATTAAACTTTAAAAATTAACAAAGCAATAGAAAGTAAATGTAAAATCTATATGGAGGAAGATAAGAATGAAATGAATGATTTAGTGACAATGATGTAAATAAAAGAAACATATCCACATATCCTTTCAATCTTTCTACACCTACTTAATATTTAATAAATATTCATATTTGTACTATATGTCCCTCGGTCAAGCGGTCAAATCTAATTCTTAGGCCCATCGGTTAATGTTGAAAAACTATTACATCGAACGGTCAAATGGCCTAAGAATAAGTTGTTAGACCATCGGTCGAATGGGCTCAATCAACCAGCCAGGCGATCATTAAACTATAAGACTCTCGGTCAAACGGTTAAACAAGTAAGTCATGAACAAATCATGTTCATGCC
>Ga0214545_1002671_pt1 | contig 34340 bp, 18 predicted proteins | sample CNSS4metaG_FD_160064 | JGI IMG/M metagenome (GOLD analysis project Ga0214545, IMG submission 160064) | Root nodule microbial communities from cowpea collected in UCLA plant growth center, Los Angeles, California, USA - CNSS4 | ecosystem: Host-associated > Plants > Roots > Nodule | place: USA...
TCATAGAGATATAAAGATATTTCATATCTTTTTCATTGTTTGTCTCAATATAATATCCATTTAGACAAATATCATTGAAACTTAATAAGTTTCTATTCAACTTCTTGGTAGAAGTATAGTAGCTCTTTTAGAGTCTTCAAATATATTTGTAGTACTATAAATAATACTAACATCGATGTCTCACATTATCAAACAAGAGAAAAATTTATTACTCTTGAGAATTGTATAAGTTGTTGCACTATCAATAAGGCATATTCTTTTGGTACTAGTGCAAACATTCGTTTTTCATATAAACGTAAATATCAATATGAGATTTTTTATTTTTTAACACTCTCATAATCAATGAGGTGATCAATGCTTCCATTTGCTTTAGCAAAGAAAATAAAAATATCAAGATGAGTAGCATCCATATGGCCATAATCAGAATCACTATCTTCATAAGCAAATTGTGTTTCTATGTTCTTCTCATTAAGATGCTTTGGTGTACAATAAGTACAACTCAAATGGCCTTTACCACCGTAATGATAATATATACTTTCATCTTTTTATCAATATTTTCACATTTTCCTTTTCCTTTTTTTCCACATTATTATGCCACTTCTGGTGACAAAATGTGTCTTTGAAATTTTCTTTATAACCATGTCCAAAATCAAGATCATGATCACGATCATAAAAATATAAATAAAATGTTGCTGCATTCACTTTTGGGAATGAAGCAAAACCAATTTGGACAGGTTTCATGATTTTCTTGAGGTCAAAAGCTCATTGCTTTGTTCAGCCATACAAAGGCATGAAATAAATTCATAATATTGATTGCTGCATTCACTTTTGGGAATGGAGCATATTAGGCGGATCTCATGATTTTTCATCAAAAGCTTTATTGCTTTGTCCAGCCAGCCATACATAGGCATGAAATAAATTCACAATATTTGTGAAATCTCTTTTCACAATATTTTTGTCATGTTGCTTAGATGCTTTATTTCTTTATTTAATGGTATCCCAATATCCATTGCATCTAAATATATTTCAACATTTAAAATCCAATATAAGGAATTCTTCCTTGTAATATCAAGGGTCACAAATCCAAATTTTGCAACATTTCGTGTGTTTAGAACTAGCACATAAAATAATTATATTAATAATAATAATAATAATCACCGTCAAAATAAAAATAAAAATAATAAGACGAAGATGAAAATTGATAAAGTTAAATAATTCTTATCACAAGAGGAAGAATATAAGGTAAAATTATAATTTGAGAAAGGATTAGAAAGAGCCTGGATTGAGACACGCATAACACTGTCGTTATAGAGAAAAAGCTTTCACTAGTCCTCAATTGGTTGGAGCATCGTGCTGATAACGTGTTATGAAATAAAGTGAATAACATAGAGAATGACGACAGATAATAGAGAAGAGAAAAAACAAGAGAGAATAGAGAATGAGAGAATAGGGAGCAACTCATCTGTCTATTATTATTGATAGGAAGAGTCCTATTTATAGATACAATATGTAATCCATAAAGGAAACAAATCAACTTAGTTAATACAAATATTTACCATAAAGAGTAATGAATCATATGAGTAAATGTATCAAATCAATGGACAATCATTAATTCATAACATCTTTCTATATCTTTTTACTCCAGTTTTGCTTCACAAAGAAATGTACTTGAATTACGAAGGAATGCATTTTAATGCTCTTATTTAACTTTCCGATCAGTTTTATTTCTTTCTTTTGTTTTTATTATTTATTAATTCACATGTGTTTTTCATATTCTTGCATAAAAAATTACTTTTATTTTAATTTATATCTTTATTAACATTTTAGTTCGTTAAATAACCACTCACGTATACACGGATCCATGCATACATACGTACAAGACATATTTTTTTATATTAAAATAAAAAACTAGTTAAAGTACTATGTAATGAAATATTATGAAAATTAACAATTTTAGTTCGTTAAATAATCATTCACATACCTTAAAAGGAATATAACATAATAAACAAAAATAAAAAATTTATAATTTATACATAATATAATTTGAACCATCACAAAAGTGCAAAAATTTCATCTCAAACACAAAAAGCATCACATAAAAAATTAACTAAAAGTGGAAATTTCTACCCACTCTATTTATTTGTTTGACACTTAGCATAAAAACAATTTTGTTGCTCACCTATAAATTCAACATCCGGTGTGGTGCTTACATATGGTGTGCTCATTTTGCTTACACGTGGTTCTCGTGCGTACACAAGATGAAACAACTTTCTTCTCACCTTGAAACCATGTTTCTCTTCTCAGCAAAGTCCAACAAATTTCCTTTCTCTTATTACCTTGAAAGCAAACTTGGTATTCCAGTGTTTTTCTCTTTCAACTATTACCTAGAAACCAGATTAATTTCTCTTCTCAATAGAGTCCAAAAACATTTTTTTTTCTAATCTTGATTGCAAATTTTTCTTCTCAACAGAGTCCAAAAACTTTCCTTCTTCTTCTCACCTTGAAAGCAAACTTGGTTCTCCAGTGTTTTTCTCTTTCAAGTATTATCCTTTTAACCCTAACCTCAAACATCTTTGCCATTCATTTACTCTTCAAAGACTTTCCTTTTGCTCTGAAACTAGCATATTGAAGCATTTATTGAAGTTCTTCCTCTCACAAATTTATTTAAGGTTTTACTTCTCTTCTCACTCTTCTTGTTCTTTTTATTTTAATTTTTTATGCACTTTTTTGTTAGTTCAAACCAACGAATTGAAGTTTTTCTTTTGAATGTTTGTTAGGTTTTGTTTTATTTCTATTGTCTCCCATTTTTTTGTCACAACATGTATGCATGTGCAAAAGTGTTTTCCAATTTTGTTCTATACTTATATTTTTGCTTTGTTAAAGTTTGCTTTTCTACCATTTTTAATTCATAGGTCTTCATATGTGACACAATTGTGTGTTGTGTGGTTGAACCTCTCATTAAATATCAGATTGTCTAAGGTAGGCTTAACAATTGCTTTTCACAATTTTTCTGAAATTGTTGACCAAAGCAGAGTATGCGTATGGTTTTAGGTTTGTTGTACCAAAACTAGATTGTAATTCAAATTGTTTTGCTTGGTTATAATTTGTTGTTGTATCTTTGTTGCTATACATTTCTAACAAATATATACCTCAAGCAACAATTTTAGAATGGAGTGTACTTTATTTGGTCAATATGTTGATATGTTAAACCCATTTCTTGCCTCTAGAAAGGATCAACATGTTGTTATTGTTTTACAGTATTACAAAGTAAAGACCTTCCAAGGTATGTCACTGTCACCAATTATTACATTTCTAGAAATTTATAGAAAGTTATTGATATATTTTTGTAGAAAACGTTTATCTTCAAAATTGTATGAACTGTACGAAGATAATATTTAACAGTGATGGTGAAGATGTTGTGAAGTTGAAAAAAATATAAGTAGAATTTACATGCAATTTATTTTTTTTCATATTATGTTTAATATATTTACTAATGTTTTTTGTATGTTGTAGGATGTGGGATAGTACCAAATCTCTTTCTCAAGCTTTGACCCAGTTGTGTCAGTCTTCAAAAGCAAGCTTAGAAGACAAATTCATTAAGCTCAATCCTAGAAGCTCCATTGAAGGTCTCAAAGATTTTAAAGAGGTCTAATTGTTTTTCTTTTTCTTGCAATTAAATTGTTTGAGTTGAATAGTCTGAATTTTTTTTATTGATAGTGTTGCATTTTTTATGTTCCAAGAAAATACTTTTGTAGTAAAGGCTACTATTAAACATGTTTTGGATCATGAGGATTGGTCGTATACGGCCTGTATCTACAACAAAGTTGTCTATCTTAATTCCAAAATGTTTTTTTTTGTGACAAGTGTAATAAACATTTGATTAAGGTTACTCTTAGGTAATATTAATAATATTCCACAATTCTATTTCTATGGATATACGAATATGAATATATGAACAAAAAATTATAATGTCTTAAATGTTTTCTTGTCAAGTATAAACTCAGACTTTGTGGAAATGCTATGGATTCTACAACTTTTGTTATATTTGATCGTGATGCAACTACAATGTTGAAGAGAAGGTTAACTTTAAGAGAAGGTTAACTTTAAAATCTACTGATACTTTTGGCCTTTTAGCTTTCATGTTTTGTATCATTTTCATTCAAATGATTAAGCAATATTTTCATATTCAAGATTTTGGACTACTTTTAGAATTATTTAAATGATCTTTGTTATTTAGAGCAATGTGTTTTGACTTAGTTAACTAATTTGAAGCTATACTTTTATTAATAGAGTATTGTTGCTGGAAAACTGCTTAAAGAGTTTGAAGTCCTTATTGAGAAGACTTATCTCTTCAAAGTTAAGTGCCAGAATGATTACACTAGCAGATTTGATCAATCATTTAGAGTTAAAAAAGTGTGCATGGATGAGAAAATCGTTGAAAGCTTTATTGATGTTGAACTTGAGTCTGTGGTATGATGTGGTTTTCTTTTTATGTGTTATCATATATGAGTTGATTTTTTTTATTTTTTTATTTGTTCATTGTAATGTTTCTAAAACTGTCACATATTTAGTGTTTCTGATACAATTAAAAATTATAAATTCCTTACCCTTTTAAAAATATAAACACATTTATTTATTTCAATTTCAAACTTTTATAAAATTAATATTTATATTATTAAAGTTAATTTTTTTTCTAAACAAACATTATTAAGTTGACGTTCTTATTTTTTAAATCATATTTATTATCATTACTAAAATTATTATAATAATTTTAAACTTTTTGATTTACTAATTATTATAAAAAAAATTATATTCCTAAAAAATATCCTTGCACGAGTTAAAATAATAATAAATAGACATTTGTATAACATGAAATTTGTTACATATTGATATTGGGTAGTTAAGGCTACAAAACTAAAAAGAGAAATTAGTATGGAAAAGTGTTATACACAACCATCTTATCGTACTCAACTCAAGTATATAATTCTATTTGTATTAATTTATATAAAAAGATATTCCAAGTTTCTAGTCTAGAAGTCTTTATAGTTTTTTTGAGATATTTGCAGAGATAAAATCACTATGGGTAGAGCTATAATATAATATGTCATCCATAGATATTTGTAGATAAAACTTATAACAGGTAAAAAATAAAAATTGTAAATGAATATTTACGGAGAACCAATACAAATATTTTTTATATATGTATATTAACAGAACGGATACAAGTATCATATTATCCGTACCTATAGATAACTATATCTGTTGTACTCTAATTTAATTTAAAACAATAAAAAATATTATTAAAATATTATTAAAATATTAATACATTAATTTTGAATGGATTATTTTTTATCAATTAATTTTAAAAAAATTCAATTTTTTCATAAATTATTATTCAATCCTATTTAAATAAAGTATTTGAACTTTGTTTGAAATTTATAAATATTACGTATTGTATTTTATTTTATTTGAATTTAAAATTAAAATATATTGTTAAATATTTTAATTTTGTTATAAATACTCACAAATATTAGTGAATATTAAAAAAATACACAAATACTCACTAAACGAATATACACACGTGTATAGAAACTAATACTCATACTCTACCCCGTTTTGTCTATATCCCTAACAGAGCTCTGAGCGTACAACACTTCAGTATACAGATATTACGGATTTAAATATTAAAATAGAGAAATATAATTAAACTGCATTTACTAAAATATCATTTCCCCACAACGCGGGAAATTTTAAAACTTTTATTACCTCAACAATAATCCAAAAATCCATGATAATAAATACTATTATAATTGTCCAAAAGTCTAGTAATATTCATGTTTACAATTTATTTGAAATCATAAAAACAATATCAAACTTTGAGAAAATCTTTCTCCCAAGTCTAGCCCCGCTCCGACTCTACGCTCTACCAGAACCACCTACAACGTCATTTGCTCACGTGTACCGCGTACATGATCATCACCAAACACAAGCAGATATGGTGAGCTAAAGGAATATAAAAATATGCAACAAATTATATAACAAAACACACACATTAAAGGAACTCCTTCCTTTGGTCTCACCACACATGGTCACCACCATGTAATCCATGTTCTACGTCTTTGGTTTATAATCTCAAGCTATCGTTGTTGTCTAACCTACAAGCCACCACTTGTAGAACACATGCGGGAACACTCCTTATTCCGAGCCATAACTCAAAGAATACTCGTGTTACCCTCCATCCTGAGCCACAACTCCAAGAATACTTCAGCATCTGACTCTTGAGATATCGCCCAAAGCCTCGTAGTCCACGCACATCCAAGGCAAGAAAAACACAATGCCTGCTTCATCAAAAATCGCCTGGCGCTCCACATGAGTCGCCAGGCGCAAAAGGCTTCCATACCGCTTTGTGAGGGACACATGTCGCCAGGCGCTAAGCGCCTCTGATGCTATTGTTTCTACAAGTATCGCCTGGCGAAACAACCCTTATCGCCAAGAGCTACACGCTTCAATTCTTTACTGGTTTTGTAGCTATCGCCTGATGATCAAACACCATCACCAAGCGCTACACCAGTACTTGCGCAATATTTGTTTTTAAGCACCCAGAACACAATAAAATCAATTCATTCACATTATATATATATATATATATATATATATTCCCCCTTTAAATCCATGCTAGCATTCAATTCTAACTTATGAATAACGCATGCTCAAACAAAATGTAAGTAGCAACACTCTAACGATTTAAGCACATGATCCTATGCACCAATGCAATTTAATATTGACACACATGCCTTCATCAATAACAATTTTTCAACATGTGACTAACCCAAAGGGACATTCAAATTGATAGAGACTTACCACATAACCCAATCATGCTTCATTAGAAGTTACTTGAAATTATCAAGAGCTTATTCATGTATTTTAAAGACTCCAAAATCAGCAATATTGAGTAACGTATATCTCTAGCTCCTGACCTCCAAATCAAATCTCCACCGTTCAAAGTGAAGAACCACATGTTATGGACCACCTGTAAAAATTGCACCTAAATCAGACGGTTAACGAACTGGGAAATGTAGTTTTGCGAAAACTGCGCGAACCAGAAAAATGATGGCGCCTGCTGTTCCAAGAACCCCAACATTCTTCCTGCACCTGCGAACCTTAGCCCATTCACCACAACTCTGGTTTCCATCCATTTATGACTCAATACTTACGTATTTAGGTTCATGGTTCATTCCTAAACTTCCAATCTAAGATACTTCATTAACAATTTCCCACTTAATTTTGTGTAACTTTGAGAATCACCAATCATCAACCCTAAAAATTCACATTCATACAATTTTCCCCTATTATTATCCAATTACTGTAGAATTATAATAATTCTTAATACTCCACAATTCATACATATACGCATTCCATTTCTTCTCATTTAACTTCGTTCAAGAATCCTAAAAACATCGAAATTGAGCCAAACAGGCTCGCGTCGCCTGGCGTGTCCAAAACCATCGCCAGACCATTCAAAGGAAAACCCAGAAACTGGATTGCATTCATGCCAAGGTCATGCCGCTAGGCGGTTCCTCTCCAGGAACCCACAACTCCCTTAACCTGGAATTTCCTTTGCTTAGCTGAAATTTCGCTCCTCACAAGGTCCTCTCTAATGGCAGCCTCATAAACCTTCTTTCTCTCCCTTAATTGACTTTTTTTATTAGGTATTAAGGGTGATTAATTGCCAGATGGTGGTAATTGTCATTCAAGCACAATTATGAGATGGTTTTCCAGGTTTGAACTCATAACCATGCAAATGTCAAATCAATGCACAACCATTCAATTGATTCATGTTTTGTGATAATTCTTATCATTCTAAGGTTTTATTATCACTTAACATGATCATGCACATAATTAAAATAATAACAATTAAAATAACACATAAATGGCATACATAGTACTCAAACCTAAGTCCTCTCACACAATCAAGTACTCTCAACCATTTGAGCTAGTACTTTTCCATGTCATAACTATCTCCATTAAATGCCATAAAGGCTCCCCTCCCCGTATTTATTAAATAATTATTTATTTAATTATTTAAATTTTATGGGTCTTACAACTTCCAAAACTCTTTTCTTGCAATTTTTTTGTTTTCTTTTAATTAATCTTGATGAACTGTAATAACTTTCGAGTGTTTTTTGGTTTGTTCTTCTTTTTTGCATATTTTTTGTTACCCGTGTTATTGTTTGAAGGTTTATTTTTTTGTTTCGGATTCATTTTCATAAATCTTTTTAGGTTTCTGAAGTGTTTCGTAAACCTATTCTTGGGATAAAGAAAATGTAATAATGTTTGATTTTGTATATCTATGTTTTTTGGGTTTTAGGGATTTTTTTTACAGAAATTATATTTACGATTTTTTGTTTTGTAGTGTGTGGTTTTGTTCATCCAATAACCAAGATAATCTAATTTGTCTTTCAAAACAATTTTGATGATCCTACTTTACTTTATTACTGGTAAAATGATAGATCTTCAATAATTTTACAGATATAATAATATTTTTTGCCTTTATTTGAAGTAACTGGTGAAATTTTAGATCTTCAATAATTGTACTAATATAATAATAGTTTTTGCCTTTATTTGAATTGCTGCAATGGTAGTAAGGAAAAAAGAGTGGAAAAACCTGTGTTTTGCTTATATTGTATTATGGTTGCAACCATACTGGTCTCATATTAGTTAAATATTTGTTTTCCTTATCATGTTTGTCATTTGTTTTATGATCTTTGGTTTGTAACATGTGTATGGAGTAAAGTTTCTTGTATTTTTACTCTCTTCAATTGTGATTATTGCAGTTCAATTGTGATTATTGCAGGTATCTACTTTACAAGATTTTTCTACACCAATGTCGTTTTGTTCACTACAAAAATCATATTTGGCCTTTTTGTACGCATTTAACTTTTTGGGTTCTAAAAATGTTTTACTTGAAGTTAGTTTTTCCTTTAATATTATTGGCATTGACATTATTGTATGTTTCGTAGGTGTTGGTATGGAAATTGTGGTTATCCAAAGGTATCTCTTACTCTTCTTCAAAGTTGAATATATTTCGATTAGTAGAAGTTTTTCTTTTTTGTTTAAATATAATATGATTTATGAATTGATGTTTTGATGCTTTGGAAACTTTTGCAGGTTTGTTAGTTAATTTCTTCAAAGTGACCAGACATGAAATTTTTTGTCTTATATACTAATTGGTCTTTTGTTTTATGTTTTTGTACATATTGGGGGGAAGGGATACTTCTAATTGAAGTAAGCACCTTGAAGTGACGAATATGCCCTAGCATGCGAAGTGTACCAATATGAGGTCCGGATATACTCCGGCACAGGAGACTCTATAACGCACGAATAATGAAGGAGTCGTAATAACCTCGGCATTTGGGGCAGAAGACACCTCTACCAAATGAACTGTGGTAAGTATTGAAGAAATTAGGAATGATAAGTTATTAAGAGCAATTAAACGCAATTAGTGAAAACTAAACCTACCAGGCAGCGGAAACCCTAGGCCCATAGGGTTTGGCCCATTAAAGTAGTATAAAAGGCACTGTTCACGAGGTAAAGAGGTCATGCTATTTTTTACTATTGTAGTCATTTATTGCTCTGACACTGACTTGAGCGTCGGAGTGACTTTGCAAGACCCCCGCCAGTAGACTCCTGCATCGGAAGAAGACACTCAGGCACCTGGGAGAAGACACTCAAGCACTTGGGAGAGGACACTCAAGCGCTTAGGAGAAGACACTCAGGTTCCAGTAGGTGGACGCGTGCATCTAGTTAGTCATTGGTCCCAGTTAACTTGTGTTCTCGGGTACATTTGTATTCAGTTGGAACATTTGGCGCCCACCGTGGGGCCGAAGAAAATTGATGCACATGGTGTCCACTAGAAACATGACAAGCAACGGACAGGAAGGGCAAGCAGCGAAAAGCAGTCAGATGGCAATCATGCAAGCCATACAACAAGAACTCGCAAAGCTCCGAGCAGAAAATGCTAGTATCAAACGGAAGCTAGAAAGCAACAATGAAGGCGAAGGAGAGCAACCGCGCCCCAACAAAACTCAAGCTACATCCCAACCAGTACGCACCGAAACTGTCGAAGAAAGTGCGCAGAACCCCTAAACTATGGGAACAGCTAATACCTCCGCAATGCAAAAAAATGCGCACAGGCACCCTTTTGTCGATGGGATAATTGAGACACCCTTGCCTATTGGATGGAAAACCTTGGTCATCGATAGGTATGATGGCATAACAGACCCTGATGAGCACATACATGTGTACGTCACTCAGAGCGTTCGTGGAACGCTTCGGGAAGACAACCCTTAGCATTGATAACTTGAGCCCGGAGGTAGCCCTCCACCAGATGATTAACGGATTGCGAAGCGGACCTTTCGCTGACAGCCTGTGCAAGAGGCCAACAGCTAGTATGGCAGAGTTAAGGCAAAGAGCAGCCAAATATATGCGCATGGAAGAGCTAAAAGATTTTAAAAACAAAGTCGATACCGAGGATAGTGTGACCGACAGAAGGGTTGATAAGGAGGGGGCGCGTAAAGCCCCATCAAGGCCACCTGCCCATCCAAGAGCCCAGCGATTTGCTAAGTACACACCTTTGAATGCCTTAAGGTCAAGGGTACTTGAAGAAGCCCTTGACACTGACCTCTTAAGTACTCCCAGAAGGGCAAATACACCTCCAAACGCTGACACCACGCGACAGTGTAGATATCACGGGAATTTTGGGCATTCAACTGAGGAATGCACGGCCTTGCGAGACAAGATTGAAGAGCTCATCCAAGCTGGACACCTCCAGCGCTTTGTAGTATGCAGAAATGAGAACAGAGTAGGCGAAACGAGAAGATATGAAGTCCGTCGCAAGGAGACCACCAACCGAAGAGAACCCAACTTACGGGATAACTATAGAGCACCAGATCGGCGTGAATCAGGAGAAGAAAGAGGAGACCGTCAGCAAGGACACAGACCTCCCCTGTGAGGAACTATTAATACAATTTCCGGAGGATTCGCTGGCGAAGGCAACACCACTACAGCTCGCAAAAAACATTTAAGAGTCGTACAATCCGTCAATGCGGTATCAGCTCCCGTCAGGAGAAACATGCCCCTCATCACTTTTACAAGCGACGATTTCAAAGCCATCGATCCCAAGCAAGACGATCCCATGGTGATCATTGTCGAAATTGAAAATTTCGTGGTGAAGAAGGTATTAGTCGAGCAGGGAAGCTCGGTAGACATACTCTACTGGAAAACGTTTAAGAAGTTGCAAATATTGAAGCAGCAAATGTCTCCGTTCGTAGATGAAATTGTAGGATTTTCAGGAGAAAGGGTGCAAACGCGAGGGTACGTGGATTTATACACCACCTTTGGTGAAGGACAGCTTACCAAAACTATATCCATCCGATATCTGGTGTTAGATGTCAATACCTCTTACAACGTGTTACAGGGGAGGCCATCCTTGAACGCATTAGGAGCCATCGTTTCCACCCCACATTTAGCCATGAAATTCCCATCTCTGGCTGGCGATATAGTCACAATCCACGTCGATCAACGAACAACGCGCGAGTGCTACATTGCTAGCCTGCGACTGCCAAATTCGTGAAAGTTGCATTCGTCGAACAACGTTGAGAAGGTCACGTCAGAGGATAGTTCATCCATTCAAGAGTTAGACCCCAGAATGGAGGGTGAGGAGCGCGTAAAGCCGATAGGAGGAACTGTACCTCTTGGTGATGGAAAATATTTGCAGATAGGATCTACCATACAGAAGGCAGAAAAAGAAGTGTTAGCAGCAGTGCTAATGCGCAATAAGATATCTTTTGCCTGGACCACTTCGAACTTACCAAGCATACATCCTGACATAGTGTGCCATAGGTTATCAACGTTTAAGGAAGCAAAGCCTGTGGCGCAAAGAAAACGAAAGTTGGGGGAAGAAAAAAGAAAAGCGGCGAGGGAGGAGTCGGCCAAACTACTGCAAGCTGGATTCATCCAGGAGGTGCGATACACCACATGGCTGGCAAACGTAGTCATTGTCAAAAAACCCAACGGCAAGTGGCGTATGTGCACCGACTATACAGATCTGAATAAAACTTGCCGAAAGGATGCCTATCCACTCCCAAACATTGATCGACTGGTAGATGGAGCAACTGGCCATCAAATTCTTAGTTTCTTAGATGCTTTCTCCGGATATCACCAGATCCCAATGGATCCCAGAGACAAGTTAAAGATAACTTTCATTACTGAAGAGGCAAACTTTTACTATGAAGTTATGCCATTTGGCCTGAAAAATGCAGGGGCCACATACCAAAGGTTCATGGACAATATGTTCAAAGGAATGATAGGTAGAAATTTGGAAGTATATGTTGATGATCTGGTGGTGAAGTCCAATTCTGTAGAACAACACATCAAGGATCTGGCAGAAGTATTCACCATGTTAAACAGCAACAATATGAGGCTTAATCCGGAAAAATGTGTATTTGGGGTAGATGACGGAAAATTTCTCGGGTTTATGCTAACACATAGATGGATTGAGGCAAACCCGGAAAAGCGTGACGCAATATCCGCTATGAATAGCCCAAAAAACCTCAGGGAAGTTCAGCGGTTGATGGGAAGATTAATTGCTCTTAGTAGATTCATGCTTAAGCTCGCAGAAAAGGCCAAGCCAATCCTGAAGTTATTAAAGAAAGCGACCCGATTCCAGTGGGATGAGACATGCGAAAAGAGTTTTAACAGCATCAAGCAATCCCTAACATCACCCCCATCCTCCAACGCCCTGACACCTCAGTCCCTTTAATAATCTACTTAGCCGCAACTGAGGACGCTGTGAGTGCTGCGATAGTTCAAGAAAGACAACGGGAGCAGCACCCAATATACTTTGTAAGTCGAACACTCCAAGACGCAGAGACTAGATACCAAACAATGGAAAAGATGGCGTTATCCTTACTCATTGCAGCACAACGTTTGAGGCCATACTTTCATAATCACCGCATTATTGTTTGAACGGATCACCCTGTCCACAAAATTTTGAGGAAGCCAGGCCTTGCCTGTAGAATGGCTGCTTGGGCAGTAGAACTCTCAGAATATGAAATTTAGTACGAGCTTAGAGGACCCATCAAGGCCCAATGCTTAGCAGACTTCGCTGCTGAGTTGCAACATGAAACAAATCCAACAACCATCTGGTGGACGCTACACGTCGATGGATCCTCTAACATCCGAGGATGAGGAGCTGGAATCGTACTGGAAGGACCCAACGAGATAGTTTTGGAACAATCCCTTCGTTTCAAATTCAGAGTCTCAAATAATCAGGTAGAGTCTGAAGCAATGGTGGCAGGATTGACACTTGCTAGAGAAATGGGGGTAACCAGAATCATATGCCGCACAGACTCAAGATTAACAGTTGGACATCTGACTGAAGAGTTCCAATTTAAGACCCACTTTTACTCCAGTACTATCACATAGTAACAAACATACTACAAGGTTTCGATGAATATAAGATTGAGCATGTGCCCAGAGCAAGTAATGTAAGAGCTGATATTTTTAAAAACTGGAAACAAACCTGATAACCCAGAAAAGGATTGGGAGAGGAAGGAAGCACGATATACCGTAGTCAGAGACGAATTATTCAAGAGGGGATTCACCACCCCTTTACTGAAATGTATTGACATAGAGCAAGCGGAATATGTTATGAAGGAATTACACCAGGGCATTTGCGGATACCATTCCGGTGCCAGAACAATGTCAACAAGAATATTAAGGGCAGGATACTACTGGCCCACCATGATGGCAGACGTCACCAGCTTTGTCAAACGCTACATATCATGCCAGAAGCACGGGAACATATCCCATGTCAAGCAAGAAGAACTGCACAACATCTCCTCCCCATGGCCCTTTGCTAAATGGGGAATGGACATCATCGGCCCATTTACCCCTGGAAAGGGGCAAGTCAAGTTTCTGTTGGTCGTTGTAGATTATTTTACAAAATGGATTGAGGCCGACCCATTGACAACCATCACAACACAGCAAGTGCAAAAGTTTGTCTGGAGAAATATCATTTGTCGCTTTGGAATTCCGCACACCATAATTACCGAAAATGGGAAGCAATTCACCGATGCTGGACTCAAAGACTTCTACCTGGGATTGCACATCAAGCATGTAACTAGCTCAGTGGAACACCCGCAAGGCAACGGTCAAGCAGAAGCAGCCAACAAAGTTATCTTGCAAGAATTAAAGAAGAGGCTGGACAAAGCAAAGGGACTGTGGCCGGAGCAATTGCTAGAAGTACTTTGGGCATACCGCTGCACGCCACAATCTGCCACCAAGGAAACTCCTTACAGCCTTACATATGGAACAAATGCCATGATACCGGTGGAGATAGGCGAGCCTTCTCTTCATCAGCAGAACTATGAAGAGGCCGTCAATGCCCAGTGTCTAGCGAGTAATCTAGACCTCCTACCTGAATATAGAGAACATGCTAAAATTCAAGAAGCAGCTGCTAAGATAAGAATGTCGCGAAGATATAACTCTAAGGTAAAACCTAGAAAGTTCCACCCAGGAGACTTAGTGTGGCGGATGAACAGTAACGCAAGGAAGGTAGAGGGGAAATTCTCAGCAAATTGGGAAGGCCCATTTAGAGTCACCGCAGATGAGGGTAAAGGAGCATATAGGCTGCATCATCTATGTGGGACACCAGTTCCCAGGATGTGGAATGTAACACACTTGAAATTTTACTATAGCTAATGATGTAATCAAGGGTACTCTTTCCTATTCCGATCTTTTTCCCTAAGGAGGGTTTTGGCCGGAAAGGTTTTAACGAGGCCCAATATCAATGAAAAAGATTAAGTTATATCTATGTCCAATTAGTTAATAATTCCAGCAAAAGCTAAGTCCCTGTTGATAATACTAATCAATTAAGGTCGACGCAAGATCTTTATGGAGAGAACACTCCACCCTCAAAAAGTCCCTGTTGACAACCTTAGTCAACCAAGGTCGACATGTCTTAAAAAAGACATCATCTACTTGTTGTAAGTCCCTGTTGGAAACCATAAGCTAGCTAAGGTCGACTATATAACTAGCGCAAGCTGGCCTTAAGGCCAAGTCACCGTGTAATATACAAGCCGAATTAATCTTAATAAAACAAAAGCAAATGCACGATCTCAAGCATAGAAGAATTATACACAAGTGCAACAATAAAAGATTGCTTAAGGGCACATCAAAATATTACAACCTTCGTAATGTCGGGGTATATAGCAACAAAAAGGGAAAGGTAGAGTTTCTCAAAAAATATTACAACTATTGGGGCATCACAAATGGTGTATATAACTAGTGCAAACCCAAAACAAAATGCGCATGCCAAAGGCCAGCCATCAGTCCCTATCACCTGCACCATCTACATTCCCATCCCTCGACCTTTAAGTGTCCTCGACAGTAGGAGTAGGTGGGGTATCTTTGGCCTGATCCGAGATAACAGGAATATCCTCAATTCGCACCAGTGCTTTCTGATATACATCTTTCCCCACATCGAAATGATCATCATCCGCGGGAATGTCAAAAAGGAGGGTTGCTTGACGCAAGGCCTTCCTGAAGCCAAGCTCATGCTCTTCCACAACACCCTCCCGCAACTCCCAAACTTCCTTGTCTAACTCTGCATGGGCAGTCTTCATCTCATCAAGGGAGCGTTTCAAGGCCGATGCTTCTTCAGAACTTTTCTTCAACTTCTCCTCAGCTTCAAGACTGCGATTGCGCCAAGACTTCTTGTCACCAATAGCCTGTTGGAGCTGCTTCTGGAAATCACTCACCTCCCCCGCCAATTTGTCTTTCTCCGTATTAGCCACTCGAAGTTGCTTTTTCAACGAAGCAACCTTGGCTTCAAGATCTTCTGTCTGGCCCACTTTAATCAGCTCGTGGCCCATGTGTCTCCCTATGACTAAAGCCCGAGACTGAAACTCTGTGAAGGCTTTCATGAGGGTTGGAAATGGCGACTCCGTAATCAAATTAGCCTCCTCCTGGGATAGAGTAATACTCATCCCATCATATATTTGCATTTCAGCCTCCATCAAACGTTGGTAAAAGGCATCCCCGGACACGCGACTGCGCTTTGGGAAGGAGGGCGCGACGAACCTCTATCCTTTTGAGCAGTCTTTCTCTTCTTTTTCTCTGCTATAGGAGGAGGCCGAGGACTACCAACATCTGTAGCACCTTTGGGTTGGTAGGTAGAGCTTGTCCTTGGAGCGTTGTCTCCACCTTTCTTCCGCTCATTCAGTTTTTCGCGAAGTAAGTGAAAATGACTTTTCTGACCCGCACCAACACCCTCATGCGACACCATCAAAGCTGATGCAAATAAAAACAAAGTAAGACAAGTTAACACATAGTGTGTGTATGAAAAATTCGCACATACCCAGCATGTCCCCGCGAGGACGAGGAGAACTCAGTATAGCCACAATACGCTTAGTAGGAAGCCGTCGAGGAAATGAATCAAGCAAATTAAAAACCTCGCAGTCCTCGGCTGACATCATAGTCCGGGGCCACTCATCATAGTGTAGGGGATTACGCGTCCAATAAAAGGGAAATTTGGGAGTGTCACCATCAAATAAGTAAGAGCGACCAACAGGGTTAACTACAACCCTAAAGAAAGTGTTCTTGTAATTTTTGAAGGAGGACGAATATGGGGCGAATAAACCTATCCTGGGTTGCCCAAACAACTATAACCACCTCACAGGTTCCTTAGGTCTAGTGCTATAGTGATGCAAGAACACGGCTGGAGATGGTTTCAAACCTAAAATCCGACACAAAAATCTAAAAGCTTGTAAAGCAACCCACGCATTAGGATGTAACTGCGACGGAGCCACATTTAAAATCCTCAACACCCCAACAGTGAACTCGTCGAACGGTAATCGGACATGCAAATTTGTAAACAACACAGCATACATATAAAAAAACTCATCCGAGTAACCTTCTCGCCCATGGCAAGCATTATCTACACGACCAACTCGGTCTAAGGACACGGCTTCGTCAGGACTGTCCTCATCTAAAATCGCATATGCCTCGGCAAATCTGCGAATAGAGGAACATCATTTGTACTTCAAAAAATACTCACGCACAATGCTATCAACCCACTCATACCCAGACCGTAGAGGAATCTCCGATAAGCTCTCCTCGTTAGAGGAGGTGCTATTACTAGAAGGTTGGGCTGAGGACGTCCCTATCCTATCTGAGTGAATCCTAGAGGCCGACTTATCAGACAATGAGGACGAGGACATACCTGCCAAGCTTCACAAACAAACGAGACGTCTCAAGCTGTAAACGAGATCAACGAGGGTGCCAAAAACGTAATTACCCTATTTATAGCAAGGCAATGAGCACAGTGCAACGTGCGTGACATCCGTTCGATCAAAATAATCCAATGACTAGTAGGCAGCGCCTTTCATAATTCCCAAGGCAACATCACATCATGACAAGGCCCAGGCCCATTAAAGTAACGCGGCCTTTTCCACTCCCCAAAGCGCATTGGCACGTGAAACCACTAGCATGCGCATGCAAAAAATTTCTCCGCTGCGCCTTAGGCAAGTATGTCCAACGCCACATAAACTCTTATGGCTGAAGTCGCCTCTGCTTAAAGCATAATAGTGTGAAGAGTTCTCGACATATTAGTCTCAACTCTTGGGGGACTAATGTACATATTGGGGGGAAGGGATACTTCTAATTGAAGTAAGCACCTTGAAGTGACGAATATGCCCCAGCATGCGAAGTGTACCAATATGAGGTTCGGATATACTCTGACACAAGAGATTCTATAACGCACGAATAATGAAGGATTCGTAATAACCTCGGCATTTGGGGCAGAAGACACCTTTACCAAATGAACTACGGTAAGTATTGAAGAAATTAGGAATGATAAGTTATTAAGAGTAATTAAACGCAATTAGTGAAACCTAAACCTACCAGGCAGCGGAAACCCTAGGCCCATAGGGTTTGGCCCAATAAAGTAGTATAAAAGGCACAGTTCACGAGGTAAAGAGGTCGTGTTATTTTTTACTATTGTAGTCATTTATTGCTCTAACACTGACTTGAGCGTCGAAGTGACTTTGCAGGCCCCCCGCTAGTAGACTCCTACATCAGAAGAAGACACTCAGGCACCTGGAAGAAGACACTCAGGCACCTGGGAGATGACACTCAGGCGCTTGGGAGAAGACACTCAGGTTCTAGTAGGTGGACGCGTGCATCTAGTTAGTCATTGGTCCCAGTTAACTTGTGTTCTCGGGTACATTTGTATTCAGTAGGAACAATTTTAATGCTTTAGGAACTTTTGCAGGTTTATTAGTTAATTTTTCCAAATTGACGAGGCATAAGCTTTTTTGTCTTTCTTATATACTAATTGGCCTTTTATTCATCTTATTTGGTTTCTGTTTATGTTTGCATAGCCTGTTTGGCATTGAAGGAAATGATGTTTGAGGCTTTTGAAGTACTTTTTATGCGGTGTGATGATTATGGACATTGGTAAAACATCTCTTTTTTTGTTTTTGAGATTTAGTTGGAGTTAGTGGTCTGTTAATTTATTTAGTGTTTGGGGATTATTTTGAAGTTCTTGATTATTATATTCTATCATGTTTGTTTGAATTTTGGTTGTTTTCAAAAAGTTATGTCCATTATATATATTTTTTTTGTTTGAGGAAAAAGATGTATGTACGTCTAGCTTTAAGAACAAATTCTAGACATTTTGTTTATCAGGTTCTTTTATAGTTACCCATTTGTTTTATTATTTTCAAAAACATATTTTTTGTTCCCAGTCCTTCATTCCAAATGGTTGTGGTATACTGAAAGTTGTACCTATTGTATTTTGTTATTTTTGTATTTTGTATTTTATATTCATTTCTAATAATTTTTATTTATTTGTTCAGGTTACCTGTGAGCATTACGTGATGAGATTTGTATCCAAGCTTTAGGGATTGGGAACTATGATATCAATATTGGCCTACTTTTGTTTTCATTAATCATTTATGCTTTGTATTTGTAATTGGTGTTGCTCATTGAATAAACTAATAAACTTTTATATGTCGAATTCTATTTTAGAACCAGATTCGGGTTTGATAAAGATGACCGGAAACGAATTTTCGACATGATCATTGAATTGCCATCAACATTTGAAGTTGTTATTGAGCAACAAAGAAGCAAGTTAAGAACAAGTCTTCTGTTTCCAACCATAGTGGTAGCAAGTCTAAGTCCAGCTCTAAGTACTCCCTAAATATATATATATATATATATATATATATATATATATATATATATATATATATATTCGTGTAACTAGCTCCATCTCTTTTGGGTTTATGCATTGTCCTTGATATATACTTTTTAGATCACTCATCACCTTTGATTTTTAGTTTACAGCTATGTTATTTAGTGATGTTCAACCACTGCTAAATGTTATTGTTTCTTCTCTAAATAAAATGTTGTGATATGTTGTAATTTGTGCCATGGAAGAAATGTTTTTATTACAGTTGTGGAATGAAAGTAGCATTTTTTTTTTCGCATAACACTGGTGAGTACAATTCTGTAAATCATGTTTTCTTAATTTTATTTTTATCTGTTAGGTGTTCATTAAACCAGACAAGCAATTTACATTTGTAAAGACTGACTACTGGGAAATCTCTTTGTAGGAGATCTATCTAATAAAACCAGATGGAGAAGATTTGTCTATTTATCAATTTGCTTCTATCTCTTTGTGGTATATGCTTCCATTTCTTAGTTAGTTAACAATAATGATTAACCTGTCAAGTTGAGTATTTAAAATTGATGAGCGAAAAAATTCTGTTAATATTAATGTTTCTATTAATATTATTGTTCTTTTTCACATATACTATTGGTATGGTTTAATCATAGTTTTTTTATTAACAGTTTGGGAAGTCTTCCATAACTTATCTTTGGTTTGTCTTCCTGACTTTTCAAGCTATCTATGGGATTATATTTGTGATCACTCAAAGCTCTAGGAATTGATGACTTAAAGATATAATAATATTTAAATTTCTTTGCATTCATTACCTATCTTTAGATCCTTTAATATTGTTCATTTCAATTTTTACGCACTTTAGTTTATTTATTAAAAATTTTGTACACGTTTAAATTTTTAGGAGCTATTTGGATTCTAAAATTGTTTTATTTGTAGTTAGTTTTTGTTTATATTTTTTTTTAGTTTTTCATTTTATATTTGACATGAAATCTCAGTAAAGATGGCGTGGAATGTTGGCCTACAAATTACATACTCTATCCAAATATGTCTTATTTTCTTCAAAGTTGAATGTTGTAGAAGTTTTTTTTCTAGAAATGGTTTCTTGTGATATTTTTATGTTATGAAACCATGATTTTTAAATTTTTTTACCATGTTTTATTATAATATCATTCTTTTTTATTGCTTTTTTTTCTCTATGGAAATGTTTTCTACTAAAAAAAATTAAAATTGGGTTATCTGTTAACTTAATGAATACAGTATCTTTAATTCAAAAAGTGGACAAAAGGTCATTTTTTGTTTAGTATCTCATTTTCAATTAGTATATAAATTTCAACGAGCTACATCTTTTTTTTAGTTTAAGCATTATCTTCGATATATACTTTCTAGATTTCTTATCACCTTTGATTTTATGTTTGCAGCTGAGTTATTTAGTGATATTCAACCATTGGTAGAATGTTATTGTTTCTTCTCTCAAAAGATGTATTATTTCTTGGCAGGTCAACAAGAAATGTGAAAAAATGTGGTCATAATGAGTAAGATTTTATCTTTTGTTTCTATATAAACTTTGCTTAGCTTAAAAATGCAACAATTAATATTATTTGCTGGAAACATATGAGTATTATGTCGAGGAAGACCATTATTTGAAGATGAAGGTGCTTCTATTGTTGAATTTCCAAGAATTTTTTTACTCTGCTTTTTGTTTTTCTCCTATTTATTTGTTCAATGGTTCAATGAGTTGATAACTTGTAGAATGTAGACGTTGTTACAAGTTGCAACTGGAAATTAAGTTGATCTATTTAACAAGTTATTGGTAACATGTTTTCATACCAAATTCCAAGTGTTAAATGCTTGTAGTTGTATTGTTGCATTTTTTATTCTTTTGCAAATTACCAAGTTAAATTATATTAAATCAATTAGAGGCTACCTGATGTTGGTAATCGGTGAAGGTTTGTGTTGCAAATTAATAAGTATGTCGGGGTTCGAACGTTGGTTGTCAAGGTAATAATAATACTAGTAAATCATAAACTTATCATGATTAAGAATGAAAGTACAAACACATTCTTAACTTCTTTTATGCGTATTTTATCAAATATTGGTGGCTAGCTGAGGAGCTTCAATTATGTTTTCCTTGCAGTTCTTGATGCAGGACAAAGCTGACCATCATTAGCAGTTTTCCATAGATATCAGCAATAAAACATGTTTATCACAAATTCTTTTGGAAGGGTTGTTAGGTTCGAGTCGTTATAGTAAATCATAAGTTTTATTAGAGTTGTTAATTGTGGTTTTATTATTTAGTTTTGATTTCAACTCATTCTAGATCAATTATTAACTTCGTCGACAATGGCATTATGATACAATTTTCTTTGTCTCAAATTTTCTCTTAATGGTTTATGTTCACCATGTTTTTGCAATAGGGCTTTGAAATTCTACTACTCGAATTGTGATATATCTTAATTTTGACTACAACTCCAGTTGTATTTAGATGTTAAAATGCTTAATTTTTGCTCGCAACAATATTTCCATGATGTTAGTAATCGGTGAAGGTTTGTGTTGGAAATTGTTGGACAAACAACATTAATGGTTCTGAATTATTTATAAATAGTTACGTTTAGATTTATTGGACAAATAGAACAAATACATTCTTTAAAATTTGTTTTTATTGGATTGTTGAACTTGAACATGTGTCAAAAATAAAGCCTATTAGTCACTATCTTTGACTTAAGTTTTTTCATTTAGATCATCACAGACCATTCTTCTCTAAGTTTTGCTATTGGCTAAAAATTACACATGAATTCAATGAATAGAAGTTGATTGCTTGACATATTAAAATGAAAAAAAGACAATCATCAACAACTATGCTATGGTAGTGTCTGAATATGTTGTTAACTAAATAACAAGAAAAAAACTTACATCTCACTAATTAATTGGTCAACTATTTAGGTTTTACGTGTCACTAATGGTCAATAGTTTCTATATTGAAAAGAACAATTGAAAAGAGTAATTAATCACTTACTAAAGCACAAATGCCTGATGACAATGAAAGTTTTTTTTTGTTTTTTTTTCCTGCAACTAAACACATATTATTATATTGACATATTTATTGGCGATCATAACTATTTTATTATAACAATCATAATAATTAATATCCATAACTTTTATAAACATGAAATTTTGTTAAAAATTTCTTGAATATTTTTTACAAGTTTTATACTAATGATATCACAACAAATCTTTATAAACAGTTACACATGTTTGAAGACTCGAACAAAACAAGATTATAAAACTAATTTGCAAAATATAATAAGAACCAAGATAGTCAAATCGAGATTTAAATCGTAAAATCATATGATCCTATGATTTATATATTATTTACACGTTTGATCCCATTCATAATCATAATATAGTAAGATCGGTAGGATCGTCGAATAAAATCCTAAAATAATGTAAAGCGTAATTTTTTTTTTAATTTTCTGTTGCACTACTTGTATACTTTGGTGAACAATTAAAATTATACATTGTTATATGTGTTCTCACTCACATAATCACTTTTCACCTAAATTAAATATTAATCCAATTAAAATTTATTTCTCAATAAAATATAATACAACTAAAGTTCAACTGCAACACACTACAACACTTTCAATTAAAATTTAATACAATTATAATTTCCAAATTTTACAGCAACAATTTTGTATACAACCAAAGCATAATAACATTTAGTATTTATTAATTATAATGTTACTATTTATTATTTCTTGTATAAAGAAATTTATATTAATATTATTTATGAAGACGAATAACTAATTGTTTTTTTATTTATTTTCTCTCCGTTATTTTATTTTAATTATTTTCGTATTTCCATATTTTATTACATTAATTATTTTCATACATGTTATTTAAAATTTCAAAAGACAAAGTTGGATTATTTTTTATTCCTTATAAAATGGAATAATTATATATATATATATATATATATATATATATATATATAATATTATAAAAAGTGAAATCTATAATCTACTTGATCTGCGAATATATAAACTCTTTATCATCCTACTCATAGTCTTGATTTTAACTATCTTAATAACAACACTTAATATAACCAGATTTTATTATTAAAAAAATACAATCGTATCTTTATTATTTAAGGATCAATTATAAATTAGTAATTAGCATTGGTTATTATTTATGGATATAGTTATATCTCCATTGTTCAAAATAATGATTTAACTAGATCCCTATGATTTAGAAATATTTTCAATTTTTTTTTCATATTTTAAAAATATTTATGTAAATATTATATATATAATTATACATAATTATAATACTTGAAAATATTTATATAAATTAATTGTTTATTTAAATATTATAAAATAATAAGTATTTGTATTATTATTATTATCTATAATATTGATATTATTATTATTAGGGTTAAATATGATTTGATTCTTCAACCTTTAGTGAAAATTGAAATTAGTCCTTCTGAAAACTTTGAAACTTTGAACCAATTTAGATCCTCATCTTTATAAATGCATGGATGTAGTCCTTTAAACAATTTTTTTAAGTTTACTTGACATTTAAAAACGCATTTATCATTTAACATTGAAGAGAAAAATATGTCAAACGAGGTAAACAAACTAAAATACTATAATAAAAAATGTGTTTGAAACGTCAAATAAACTTAATAAAATTTGCTTAAAAGGACTAAATCCACGCATTTACAGAGTTGAAGGACTAAATTGGTTCAAGATTTCCAAAATAGACTAAATCAAATTTTCGCTCAAAATTAAAGAATCAAAAACATATTTAACCCTTATTATTATTATCAGTATAATATTATTGTATGTATCGTCATTAATATTGATATTAACATTATTATTATTATTATTATTATTATTATTATTATTATTATTATTATAATTGTTATTATTATTATTATTATTTAAAATTATTGTTATTAGGATTAGAATTAGCATTATCATTATTGGTATATTATTTCAATTAATCATAACAATAGTATTATTATTAATATTTGTAGTTTTATTATTATTATTATTATTATTATTATTATTATTATTATTATTATTATTGTTATTATTATTATTTATATTATTGGTATTGTTATTATTATTATAATTATTATTAGTATTATAATTATTATTAGTATTGTTACTATTAGTATTATTATTACTATTATTAAACAAATGCTTCTTTGACGTTCATCTCTGGTTTAAATTGTTTATAGGTATATATTTATATATGCTTCTATTGAAAAATTTAAACATCAATTTTATGTTGTATTGTATAATATGCCTACATCTTAATTTAAAACATGTATATACATTTCATTTTAATATAATTTATAATTCAGAAATTTAATTATAAATTTTAATTTTATTTAATATATTATATAAAAAGTACTCATAATTGATTACTTATCTTTTTCTCATATTATTAAAATTTTTATACAAAAATTACTCATAATTATTTATTTAAATATAAGAATATTACATTAATATTTTAATATAAATTAAAATAAAAATATTTTTTTTTCAAATATAATAAAAGTGTTCCCACTACGTGTTTTTTTGTTTTCAAGAGGTGTGGAATGAAATAAAGTATGTATATTTGAAAGATTTTGTCACTAGGAAAAGTTTTCACACTATGTTCTTTTTGTTTCCTAGATATAAAGTTGGGTGAGGAATCGAAGGACTTGAAATATGGTGGATTGTTGTATCATAGGTTTTTCTTTGCAACTTCAATGGAGTTTCAACATGATTTACATTAGTATTATTACTATAATCATTGTTTGTATTTTATTATTATTAATATAATTATGATTATTGTTGTTATTATTATCAACATTAAAATTATAATTAGCCTTATTAATATTATTATTAGTATTATTAATATTGTTATTAGTAAAAAACTAACATGTTTAAACTATTCTTATATATCATTAATTGTACATGGTCTTAGAAATATTAAGAGATGTTTCAAGAAGCCAACATAGCAAAAGTTATATAGATAATGCTGATAGTTAAATTAGGATTACGTATTTGATTCTATTTAAATTTTTATTTTAATATTTATAAATTTGTAAATTAATTTTAAATTTAATAATTAATTTTTGCTACAATATTTTTATTTAAATTTAATAGTAAATTATATAAAATTATAGTCTCAAATAAAATATCATTATGAAATTCTATTTCATTTATTATCACATGGAATATTTGTTAAAGTAAAAAATAAACAATAACAGAATCATGGCAAAATACACTAAAGTCATGATAGAGAAAAACAAAAATAAAAAATCTTACACTTTATTCAAGATTAACTTATCACAATAATTTCTTCACACTAAAAATATGAAAGATTTTAGACTGCATTTCCATGATAATATGCAAACACATGGGTCATTCCTCCCTAATAATCCAAAGCACAATTCATTGATCGGAGAAAGTTTAACAAAACAAAAATGAGTCACACTCAAGCCAAATTCCCTTAACTCCCACACTCTCAACATGTTTCGGTGCATATAAATTGCATTCATGAATTCATCACAAATCAACCCATCAATCATGATCATGTAACTGTGGGTTCATTCTTGAAGGCATGCACTAAAGTTGGCTAGGAGTTTTTTTTCTCCTAAATCACTACTTTTACTTTACTTTACTATTAATATATTTAACATTAAAGTGTTGTTTTCATTATACTTTAGTGTGGATCTATTTAATTTAAAAAATATTTTATAGAGCATGCATAATGAAAGATACAAATCTGAATTGAAGGTCTAATTATAACACAATAAAGTGTATTTGAATTTCGTAATAGAATTTTTTTACTAAGAAAAGTGACAAAGTCACATGTTTTTTAAAATTATCATATTTTCCTGACGTTATAGCTAATAATTATAGCTAAAAATAGATATGGATGTAAAATGTCTTTTCTTTTACGAGATAAAAATTGACCAAAGAAATTTTTCTGATATTTGATTGACCAGAAAATTTTTCTTAGGATTATCACAAGCTTTAGATACAAAGGAGCTAACTTTAATTTATCTAATATAATCATAAAATAATTTCATAGACTAAGACATATAATTAAATTACAAATTATATACATGTATGTGTGCACATAACTAACATTCATTCTTTGATTATATATTAAAAAAAATATCATATTATTTATAATTATATTAATTTTCTTAATATAATTTTAAAAACAATAATAACTGTACATATGATATGTCTCAATACCAGTCACTACTTATTATTATTAGTTATATTACATTAGTATTATTATGAACATTATTATTAAAAAAAAATTGTTATTATTTTTCTGAAATAAATATTATTTATTTTCAATTTATTTATTAGCAAGAATACTTGTGTTTAGTTATTGAATTGGTTTCATACTATTATTCTTTTTTACTGGATCCATATTATTATTATTATTATTTGAATTGTTATTATTATAATTATAATTATAATTATTAGTGTTAATATTAATATTAATAAATATTTAGAATTATTACTTTTATTATTAATATTAATGTTGTAAGGCCCAATTGTTTCTGCCCATCTTATTTTAGAGGCTACCCAATCTTTTGGGCCTAAATGGGGTTGGCCCAATTCAATTTTTGACCTAAGATACCCTAAAACCCTAACTTGTAACTACTCTTCATAAAAACAGATTCCACACATCTCTTAGAGCAGCTGTCGTCCTCCTCTGCTAGGGTTTGGAGTCGTCATAGCTTAGCAAGCTCAGCCTCATTCTTCCGTTCCGCGTAACTCCCTCCCAACTCAAGCTCTATGTTCATTTTGTCTCTTCCGTATGTTCTCAGTTAGAGCTTTCTAATGAGCTCGTTTTTGGAACTTGTCCTACCATTTTTCAGCTTGCGAAACTGTCCTTTGAGCTACTGTCCTTCACTGTTCGAGTATCAAAGCCTTAGCTAACGTTTCCAGGTACGAGAAGCTAGGGTTCACCTTTTCTTTTGAGATATGCTATTTATACCACTATTTTACCGTTTGAAATATGTTGGTATGCTGTTGTGAATCTGTGTGTGATAATATTGAACCCTTGGTGAATCTGTTGGGTGTTTGTGCACGAGAGAACAGTGGTGAACACTGGTTTTCTCGCCCAAGCGAGCATGGCTCGCCTAGGCGAGATCAACAAAGGCTCACCCAAGACATTTCATGCAAGCGCTCGCTCAGGTGACCCACGTTGCTCCTGAGCGAGCGAGCATCTCGCCCAAGCGAGAGGGGTCTCGCCTAAGCGAGAGGGGTCTCGCCTAAGCGAGATCCCGTGTGAGCTACTGTTCCCCCTTTTTTGAGCCCTCGCCTAGGTGAAGGGGGCTCGCCTGAGCGAGACCCTTCAGCCTGAGCGAGGTGCTGGGTGAGGCAGTGCGAGTTGTGATTGTTTTCTTAACTTTGTATGAATAATGCTTGATTGGTTATAAGTATTGAGTTGAAAATATGAGATAAATGAGTATGTATGAGTGGTGCAAGTCATGAGTTGTGAATAATGGGTTGATATGAGCTTAGCATGAGACTTTAATGAAATGGTTGGTATTAAAGAGGCATGATAATGAGATGAGTTGGAAATCCTTTATGCGTGGATGGTTTATGATGAGTTGAAATGAGTTGGGCCTGGAACATGAAAGGTGTTGGCTTTAAAGGGTAATATGGTGAAAGCATACATGCATAGTGAATTGACTGTGTGATTATGATCGGTCTGTGTCAGTGTGTAATTCCTTGGGGTCTCTAGGTGAGACTTTCTGGGTCACGCTTTAGTGGTCGGGACGTAATTTCATGGTCCCTGTTAGTGGGTGTCCATGGTGGTGCCCCATTTGTATAACTGGGTAAGGAATCAAGGTAAGGTTGCATCTTGACACTCTAAGGAGTCAGTTAGTCTCACCTAAAGCGGATTGACTCCTATAGTGAGAGTAGCAGGAGGCCTGAAATTCATTAAGGGCTAATCTTGTGGTGAGGGAAATTGATTCATCGTAACACTTGTAACACATAGCTCGGGGGTGAGCAGAGGTATCCACCACAAGTGCAAGCATCCGCTGAATCCGACCAGGTTATATATATCCGGGTGAGTTGAGTCGTCTCTTAGTGTATTGCCTGAGAAGTCATAATTGTTGACAGTTGTAACCAAAAACTAGTTCCAGTTTCAGTTTTTGTTTCTGTTAGAAACAGAGCAAACTAACAGCATATAAATACTTGCTTCAGTTTCATGTACTAGTTAGATACACACGCATATTCAATAAAAAAGCGATTTTACCTTCTCTTTGTAAGCATCTTTCCCTTGCTGTTTTCTTTCTTCTTCATTATTCCAGTTTGGACGAAAGCTGGTGCGTGTCTTGCAAATAGAAAAGAAATAGTGAATGAGTGAGAAATAGAGAAACATGGCTATCAAAGAGAGAGTTAGAAGAAGGAAGTCTCAGCTTGACGGTGGAGTGGAGAAGAAGCTTCGAACGGAAGCTTAGTGTGAAGCAGAGAGTGAAGAGAGAGAACGAAGAAAAGGAGAAAGAGGGTAGGTGAGAAAAATGTGTACGCGTGTGGTGTGGAAGCATCAGGAGAGAAAGTGAGAAAAGCAGTGGAGTGGGTCTGCGTAATTGTTGTTAAGGCCCAACAGAGTGGTATCTAGAGCAAGGTTCAAGAAAGGGAATCTTGGGAATATTGTTGTGTGCTCTACTCATGGCTAGTGGAGGTTTGATCCCGGGAAGCTTACTCGTATTTAATGGAAAGGGCTATGATGATTGGTGTGTAAAGATGGACGTTATTCTTGGATTTCAAGAAATTGATGAGGTTGTGAAAGTGGGTTTCAAAGAACCACCCAAGAATGCTGATGAAGAAGTCAAGAAAACATACAAAGAGATGAAGAAGTTGGACTGCAAGGCTCGTGTATTGCTGCATCAATGTGTTGTTGCCCCTATCTTTCAGAAAATCTCAAAAGTTGTTACAACAAAAGAGGTTTGGGAGATCTTACAAAATGGGTATGGAAATTCTGGGAAAATGAAGAAGGTGAAACTGCAATCCTTGAGAAGGCAATATGAACTTCTCTCTATGACAGAAAAGGAGACTGTGGCAGAGTATTTTGACAGATTGCAGGTGATCACCAATGCCATGAGAGCGTGTGATGAGAACATAGAAGACAACAGAATTGTAGAAAAAGTTTTGAGGACTTTAACTCCACGGTTTGACCACGTTGTGGTGGCCATAGAAGAGTCAAGGGATATTGATGTTATGACAATAAAAGAACTGCAAAACTCTCTAGAAGCACATGAACAGAGAGTGAATGAAAGGAAGAATGGTGAGAAGGTGACTAAACAGGCTCTACAGGCCAAGGTGAGTTATGGAGTTAGAGGCAGAGGTGGAAGTGGATGGAGAGGCAGAGGTAGAGGAAGGTCTAGAGGCAGATCTAGAGGCAGAAGTGGTGGCAGAAATAGTGAAACAAAGACCCAAGAAAAATCTAAGAACAATGGGTCTAAAGGTAGAGGCGAATATCAAAACAGAGAAAGAGGAAAAGGTGGCAGGAGACCATATGATAAAAGAAGAGTTCAGTGCTACAATTGTGAAAAATACGGACACTATTCTTATGAGTGTTGGCAGGAGGATAGATCAAAGAAGGGGCAAAAAGGAGAAGAAGCAAATATGGCACAAGAGGAAGGAAATGGGTCTGATTCAGACCAAGTACTACTGATGGCGACAACAGGCATTGAAGAGGATAGCATGTCTTGGTACTTGGATATAGGGTGCTCTAATCATATGACTGGAAACAAGAATTGGTTGATTGATCTTAATCCATGTATGAGAAATAGTGTTAAATTTGCAAATAATAGCTCCATTGTGGCATAAGGAATTGGAAAGGTAATGATCACAAGGAAGGATGGCAAGGTGGCCTACATGAATGATGTTCTATACGTTCCAAGCATGAAGAATAATTTACTCAACCTTGTACAACTTTTAGAGAAGGGCTACACCATGAACATGCAGCAAAAATTGATTGAGATTTATGACTCACAACAGAGGCTCGTGATTAGGGCACCACTATCCAAGAACAAGACATTTAAGGTGAATCTAGACACTACTGAAATACAGTGCCTAGCAGTTGCTAATGTGGAGGATGAGAGTTGGTTGTGGCATTACAGATATGGTCACCTGAATTTTAAAAGCCTGAACCAACTCAGTAGCAAGAAAATGGTGGAAAGGCTACCACAGATCGAGTTACCAGCCAAAATCCGTGAAGGGTGTGTGATTGGCAAACAGCCCAGGAAGGCATTTACAGACTCTGCACCAAAAAGGGCCAAACAAGTACTGAAAGTGAGGCATTCTGATCTGTGTGGTCCCCTAGACACACCATCACTAGGAGGAAACAAATACTTCCCCACATTTGTAGATGAGTTTTCGAGGAAAATATGGGTGTACTTGATAAAGGAGAGGTGTTTTCTGTTTTTGAAAAGTTTTGTGCCCGTGTTGAAAGACAGGCTGACAACAGGTTAAAAATTTTGAGGACTAGTGGAGGTGGTGAATACAAGTCCAGAGAGTTCAACAAGTTTTGTGAAGAAAAGGGGATAGTGCATGAAGTGACTGCCCCCTATACACCACAACACAACGGGCTGGCTGAGAGGAGAAATAGGATGTTGGTTGATATGACAAGGTGTATGTTGAAAGGTAAAGGCCTGCTAAATGGCTATTGGGGAGAGGCAGTAACTACTGCTGCCTACATTCTTAATAGGTGCCCAACCAAAAGACTAAGGTTTGTGACACCAGAAGAGTCTTGGTCTGGTGTCAAGCCACACGTGCAACACTTGAAGATTTTTGGGTCAATATGCTATAGACATATTCTAGATGAGAAGAGAAAGAAACTAGATGACAAGAGTGAGCCCCTGATCCTGATTGGGTACCATCCAACAGGTGCATACAAGCTATATGACCCAGAAAGGCAAACAGTGGTGATTAGCAGGGATGTGGTAGTAGATGAGACAGCCAGCTGGAGTTGGGAAGAGAAGGAGAATACGGTAACACATATTCCATGTGTTCTTGAGGATAAAACTGAGCATTCAGTTGCTGTTTCAGAAAACAGAAGGACTCAAAGGATGAGGTTTCCCTCCACTAGACTTGCTGGACATGAAGTTTATGGAGATGGTGTAATTACAGGAACCGGTGAACTAGTGCACCAAGCTTTGATGGCTGATACAGAACCCATAACCTGGAAGGAAGCTCTAAAGGTGAGAGAATGGAGGAATGCTATGAAAGAGGAGTTGGAGGCAATTGAGAAAAATAGAACATGGGAATTAGTTACACTGCCACAAGATAAACTACCTATTGATGTGAAGTGGGTTTTCAAGCTAAAGTTGAAACCTAATGGGAGTGTGGCCAAGTATAAGGCCAAATTGGTAGCAAAGGGCTTCCTACAATAAGAAGGAATTGACTACACAAAGGTATTTGCCCCTGTAGCTAGGATGGAGACCGTGAGGCTAGTTACAGCAGTAGCAAGTTCTAAAGGCTGGAAGATGGTTCAAATGGATGTGAATTCAGCCTTCCTTAATGGCCCACTAGAAGAGGAGGTATACATTGTACAACCACCTGGTTTTGAGAAGGAAGGGAGAAAGCACCTTGTGTACAGATTAAGAAAGGCTTTGTATGGGCTCAAACAAGCCCCTAGAGCCTGGAACAAGTTGATTGATGCAGTTCTAGCCAAACTGGGATTTGTGAAATGCATAGTTGAATTCGGTGTGTATGTGAAAAACACAAGTCATACAAATACACTCATTGTGTGCTTGTATGTTGATGACTTAATCATTACAGGAAATGAAGATGTAGAGGTTGGAGAATTTAAAGAAAAGATGAAGGCTGAGTTTGAGATGACAGATTTAGGAACACTGAACTATTTTCTTGGGCTAGAGTTTGTACACACTCCTAGTGGAGTGTTTCTACACTAGAAGAAATATGCACAGGAGATTCTGAAGAGATTCAAGATGGAAGAGTGCAATGAGGCTATAATTTCAGTGCTGCCTGGAATAAAACTGATAGAAGAAAAGGAGGCTGAAGTGGTAGATTGAACTTTATACAAGCAGATAGTAGGTTCACTTAGGTTTCTGTGTAATAGCAGGCCAGATTTGAGCTATGGAGTAGGTCTGATCAGCAGATTCATGCATGACCCCGGAACACCCCACTTGGCAGTTGCTAAACACATCCTAAGGTACCTAAAAGGCACTACAGATTGGGGAATTTTCTTCCCAAAGGCAGATGACCATAATGGAGCAATGCTTGAGGCATTTTCAGAGTCAGACTGGTGTGGGGATAAAGTTGAGAGAAAAAGTACATATGGGTACTTATTCAGATATTTGAGTGCACCAATCTCTTAGTGCTCAAAGAAGCAAAATGTTGTGGCCTTGTCATCATGTGAAGTAGAGTACATAGCTGCCTCAGAAGCAGCTTGTTAGAGTATATGGCTGGAAGAAGTTTTGAAGGAGTTGAAGCTGGAATACATGAAACCAGTTCAACTCAATATTGATAAAATCAACCTATCAAAGAACCCTACACTGCATGGAAGGAGCAAACACATTGACACGAAGTTCCATTTTCTTCGTGATCAAGTGAGCAAAGGGAAGCTGACGCTGACGTACTGTCACACAGAAGAGCAAACAACGGACATTTTCACCAAGCCTCTAAAGCAAGCAAGGTTCGCCAAGCTGAGGAAGGATCTTGGGATGACTAGCCTAGAATTTTTGGATTAAGGGGGGTGTTGACAGTTGTAACCAAAAATTAGTTTCAGTTTCAGTTTTTGTTTCTGTTAGAAATAGAGCAAACTAACAGCATATAAATACTTGCTTCAATTTCATGTACTAGTTAGATACACACGCATATTCAATAAAAAAGCGATTTTACCTTCTCTCTGTAAGCATATTTCCCTTGCTGCTTTCTTTCTTCTTCATTATTCCAGTTTGGACGAAAGCTGGTGCGTGTCCTGCAAATAGAAAAGAAATAGTGAATGAGTGAGAAATAGAGAAACGTGGCTATCAAAGAGAGAGTTAGAAGAAGAAAGTCTCAGCTTGACGGTGGAGTGGAAAAGAAGCTTCGAACAGAAGCTTAGTGTGAAGCGGAGAGTGAAGAGAGAGAACGAAGAAAAGGAGAAAGAGGGTAGGTTAGAAAAGTGTGTACGTGTGTGGTGTGGAAGCATCAGGAGAGAAAGTGAGAAAAGTAGTGGAGTGGGCCTACGTAATTGCTGTGAAGGCCCAACAATAACATGCTTGGTTGGTATGTGTGTATGATATGGTGAATATGTATTTTGATCATATGGATGAAATCTTTTATACTCTGGTTTATCCTACTTTTATTGTTGTGTGTTCTGCTGTGTGGTACTCTCTCTTGCGATGATCATCAACTTGTTGGTGTGAGCAGATGCGAGGAACACCCACGGGCAACAAGGAGGTGATGGTTCCACTGCATAATCTGCATGGGCTTGTTTTTAGTTTCTTTATTGGACTTTTCTTTAGGGCTAAGGCCCATGTACTTGTTTGTCCTTGGATCTACATACTTTCTTTGTAAACTTTTTATCCAGTTTTCTTTTGGACATCATGGTGTGCCTTGAATTTGTAAGGAGTTGAGTTTTAAACTCCAGGACTACGCTATTACATTATCTTTCTGTAATGCTTCCTTTAATTTTGTATATTAAATTAAATGGAGTGTTACAAATGTTATTAATAATAGTATTATTATTAATTATACAAATATTGAATTAACTGTCGTCTTTCAATCCAATGTATTTTCATATTATATATAAACAAACTTATTTTCTCAAGATAAAAACACGCTAACAAATTTTGGAAATATTTAGTGTACAATCCTCTTTAGTTATGAAGTTGTCTTTCTATTTTTCACATAGGATTAAACTTTTTATTTGATCACAAACAAATTCACCAAACAACTTTTTTCCTATTAAAATATCTTTTTTATATATTACTTTCAATGTTTATATTTCAAAATATTAAAAAAAACAATTCCTCATTTACTTCAAATATAACTAATATTTTTTTTTATAAATACAAAATTTGAAAAAAAAAAAAAAAAAAAAA
>Ga0214545_1002680_pt1 | contig 34284 bp, 17 predicted proteins | sample CNSS4metaG_FD_160064 | JGI IMG/M metagenome (GOLD analysis project Ga0214545, IMG submission 160064) | Root nodule microbial communities from cowpea collected in UCLA plant growth center, Los Angeles, California, USA - CNSS4 | ecosystem: Host-associated > Plants > Roots > Nodule | place: USA...
AATAAGATACTAACATTGTGAGAGATCATGTGAATGTATACTTCAATCTCAATCTATGTGTTTCCTAACTTTTGTTTTCCAATCTATCTCTTTGTATTTATTTCTCCTCATACACTTTCATGATAATCTCTTTTATAAATCAATATCTCCATTAAATTTTTTATTTTATCTTTTATTATAATTTCCATAATATAAACTTAATATAAATAATATATAAATATAATTTTAAAAATATATATATACATATATATATATATATATTATATAATAAATTCCAAAAAAAAATTGGGGGAGCCATGGCTCCCCTATGTCATTCAATAGTTCCGCCACTGCCTTATTACTTTCACTAAGTTGTTGCCTTGAAGAAAAAAATAGGCAAATAAGTGACATAATAAAAAAAAATAAGTGGAGAGCTACGTATTAGTTTTGGTACAAAGTGTTAAAATATAATGATCAATTTTTATTTATTATCCAACGGGTTGTACTTCTTATGTACCACCAGTTTGTTTATAAGTTACCAAAATCAACCCTTATTACTTTCACTAGGTGACTGTCTTGAAGAAAAAAATAACCAAATAAGTGGGGCATAATAAACAAATAAGTGGAGAGCTACATATTACTTTTCGTACAAAGTTTAAATAGACAAATAAGTAGGACATAATAAAAAATATAAGTGGAGAGCTACATATTAGTTTTCGTACAAAGTGTTAAAATATACTGATCAATTTTTATTTATTATCCAAATGGATGCACTTTTTATGTACCACAAGTTTGATTATAAGTTACAAAAATCAACCCTTGTTACTTTGACTAGGTGGCTCCGTTGAGAAAAAAAATAGGCAAATAAGTGGGGCGTAATAAACAAATAAGTGGAGAGCTACATATTAGTTTCGTACAAAGTTTTAAACTTTATTAAACAATTATTTTTTATTATCCAAAGGGATACACTTCTTATGTACTACAAGTTTGATTATAAGTTATAAAAATCAACCTTTATTACTTTCAGTAGGTGACTGCCTTGAAGAAAAAAATAGACAAATAAGTGAGACATAATAAACAAATAAGTGTAGAGCAACGTATTAGTTTTCGTTCAAAGTTTTGAAATTTATTAAACATTTTTTTTATTATCCGCACTTCTTATGTACCATAAGTTTGATTATAAGTTACAAAAAATAACCCTTATTACTTTGATTAGGAGCTGCTTTAAAGAAAAAAAATAGGCAAATAAGTGAGACATAATAAACAAATAAGTGAAGTGATACCTATTAGTTTTTGTACAAAGTGTTAAAATATACTAATCAATTTTTATTTATTATTCAAATGCATATGCACTTCTTATGTACCACAAGTTTGATTATAACTTACTACAATCAACCATTATTACTTTCACTAAGTTGCTGCCTTGAAGAAAAAATAGGCAAATAAGTGGGACATAATAAAAAAAATAAGTGGAGAGCTACGTATTAGTTTTGGTACAAAGTGTTAAAATATAATGATCAATTTTTATTTATTATCCAACGGGATGTACTTCTTATGTACCACCAGTTTGTTTATAAGTTACCAAAATCAACCCTTATTACTTTCACTAGGTGACTGCCTTGAAGAAAAAAATAGGCAAATAAGTGGGGCATAATAAAAAAAATAAGTGGAGAGTTACGTATTACTTTTCGTACAAAGTTTAAATAGACAAATAAGTAGGACATAATAAAAAAATAAGTGGAGAGCTACATATTAGTTTTCATACAAAGTGTTAAAATATACTGATCAATTTTTATTTATTATCCAAAGGGATGCACTTTTTATGTACCACAAGTTTGATTATAAGTTACAAAAATCAACCCTTATTACTTTGACTAGGTGGGTCCGTTGAAGAAAAAAATAGGCAAATAAGTGGAGCGTAATAAACAAATAAGTGGAGAGCTACATATTAGTTTTCGTACAAAGTTTTAAACTTTACTAAACAATTATTTTTTATTATCCAAAGGGATACACTTATTATGTACTACAAGTTTGATTATAAGTTACAAAAATCAACCTTTATTACTTTCACTAGGTGACTGTCTTGAAGATAAAAATAGGCAAATAAGTGTAGAGCAACGTATTAGTTTTGTTCAAAGTTTTAAAATTTATTAAACATTTTTTTTATTATCCACACTTCTTATGTACCATTATGTACCATAAGTTTGATTATAAGTTACAAAAAATAACATTTATTACTTTTATTAGGTGACTGCTTTGAAGAAAAAAATAGGCAAATAGGTGGGACATATTAAACAAATAAGTGAAGTGATACGTATTAGTTTCCATACAAAGTGTTAAAATATACTAATCAATTTTTATTTATTATTCAAAGGCATGCACCACAAGTTTGATTATAAGTTACAACAATCAACCCTTATTACTTTCACTAAGTGGCTGCCTTGAAGAAAAAAATAGGCAAATAAGTGGGACATAATAAAAAAAATAAGTGGAAAGCTACATATTAGTTTTCGTAGAAAGTGTTAAAATATACTGATCAATTTTTATTTATTATCCAAAGGAATGCACTTCTTATCACAAGTTTGATTATAAGTTACAAAAATCAACACTTATTACTTTCACTAGGTGACTGCCTTGAAGAAAAAAATAGGCAAATAAGTGGGGCATAATAAACAAATAAGTGGAGAGCTACATATTACTTTTCGTACAAAATTTTAAACTTTATTAAACAATTGTTTTTTATTATCCAAAGGGATACACTTCTTATGTATTACAAGTTTGATTATAAGTTACAAAAATTAACCTTTATTACTTTAACTAGGTGGCTCCCTTAAAGAAAAAAAATAGGCAAATAAGTGGAGCATAATAAACAAATAAGTGTTGAGCAACGTATTAGTTTTCGTTCAAAGTTTTAAAATTTATTAAACAATTTTTTTTTATTATCCGCACTTCTTATGTATCATAAGTTTTATAAGTTACAAAAAATAACCCTTATTACTTTCATTAGGTGGCTGCTTTGAAGAAAAAAATAGGCAAATAAGTGGGGCATAATAAAATAATAAGATGAGAGCTATCTATTACTGTTTTTATTATCGAAAGGGATGCACTTCTTATGTACCACAATTTTGATTATAAGATACAAAGATCAACCCTTATTACTTGCACTAAGTGGCAAAAATAGGCAAATAAGTGGGACATAATAAACAAATATGTGGAGACCTACGTATTAGTTTTCGTACAAAGTGTTAGAATGTACTGATCAATTTTTATTTATTATCCAAAGGGATCACTTCTTATGTATCACAAGTTTGATTATAAGTTACAAAAATTAACCCTTATTACTTTCACTAGGTGGCTGCCTTGAAGAAAAAAATAGACAAATAAGTAAGGCATAATAAAATAATAAGTGGAAAGCTACGTATTAGTACAAAGTTTAAATAGGCAAATAAGTGAGACATAATAAAAAAATAAGTTGAGAGCTACGTATTAGTTTTGGTACAAAGTGTTAAAATATACTAATCAATTTTTATTTATTATCCAAAAGGATGTATTTCTTGTGTCCACAAGTTTGATTATAAATTACAAAAATGAATCCTAGTGCATGTTGGATCATTTCTTCTCGATTTCAAAACATTCACACTCCCATACTCGTTAATAAATTAAATTAGTGTAAGTTGAGTAACACATATGGATTAATGTTGTGTGCAAATAGTTAATGACTTGACAGAAAAACAAGTCTCCTTTGGAGTAAAACAAATCGCATCCAATTTTATTCATAATGTTAATCAACATTTACGGTCTCTCTTATTGTTTCTAGGAGCGCAAAAACATAATATACTACAAGTGAAAAAATAAAATAAAAAGTATAATATATTAAAAATATGAAGAACAAAAATTATTGTAAGATTAAATTTCTTCCCATGAAAGAAATTATGTGGGTGGAAATGGTGTATCTGAGTATGAATATTCATTATAGATTATATTTTAATATAATTTAGTATTTTTTTAAAATATAATTATGTTTTTCATTATAATAAAATATGAAAATAATAAATAAAAATAATTATTTTAATAGTTTGCAAATAAGTTTCTTAAACAAAAACTATTTTCTTGTAAATGTTTTAATAAATTTGTAAGAAAAATATTATGTAATATAAAAAATTATAGTAATAATTCAAGGAAAAATGTGTCATAAAAGGATGCAAATTTGTGCGAGAAGGATTTTATCTAGAAAAATGATAGGTTCACAGTTTTGTTTGAAGTAAAAAAGAAAAAAAAAAACATGCGTTCACGATTTTGTCTACCAAAATTGAATGAACACAACTTTGTATAGAAAAATTGTACTTTCGCGATTTTGTTCAAAAAAAGTTGTAGTTCATAATTTTTCTGAGAAAAAAATGTACATTCACAATTTTTGTATATAAAAATTATTTATTTGTAATTTTGTCTACAAAAATTGTATGTTCATAATTTTGTCAAGGAAAAATGTACATTTACAACTTTTATCTACAAAAATTGTACAAGAAGTCATGTCTTTTCTAGTTTTGTTTGTCTCTTAGACAATTAAGTTTGTCATGTTTGTGATTAGAAATGTCGTTACTCCCAAATTATAAATGGCGTATAAAATATGTCAAGCAACTTCTTCTTAATGTTTATAGGATGTATGTTACCATAATTAACGAATCAGTCACCATTGGCCATTAGGTTATGTAGCAATTGTAAATATAAGTATTCTTTTGAACATCATGAGAGATCACCACATTGTCCATGATATAAAAACCAATCTACCTTCCTAATTTAAAATTGTCTATGATAAAAGAATAAACTAATCTAATTTCAAGTATTCCAACCTGTCAAAAACAAATCAAAACAATAAAATCAAATAGTGAAAAATCATAATCAACATCTAATCGCACCAATCAAATTAGAAATACACTCAAGATCGATCAAGATCGATAAGACTTCCATCAAGGTTTGTAATGTGACCAAGGTATATGTGGGGTAAAAAGAGAGAAAAATCAAGACTAAAATCAAAGGGAATTAATATACACCTATACCTAGGTGGAAAACCTGGAATTCAAGTGCACTTTTGGAAACAACATAACATCAAAATTTTCAATCAAGGCTTGTAGAAAGATAGCCGATAATTCCATTTTCCTAAGGTGACAAAGAGTGGGCCCAACATAGAACCCCATACAATCTAACGAGCACACGTAGCCACATAAGACTTGGTTTTCTCATGGGAAGTTTCAAAGCTATCTAGTGTGGTAGGACTTTCTTTGATGGATCATGTAGGTTTGAGTCTTTCATTCGGGCCATCTTGGTGGGGCACCTGTGGGCCAATGTGTATAAGTTTGGGTTGTCTCAACGTGACTCATTTGACGACTTAGTACATGGAAGTCACGACTCTTTATCGGCATTGAATATCAAATCTTTTCCATGTAAGCTGATTGTACAAAGTTTGTTTGTTCATTTGAGTATTGTGGATTGCAAATTTATCTTCACCTTTTGTTTTCTAAGTTGATTTTTATGTTCTCTTTCCGATGATCATGAATAGATGAGTCTGCAGGTAAACGTGATGTTAGGCATTTTATCTGGTATGAGAGTCAAGATATAATAGTTATGTATAAGTAAATTTTTTATATAATGTGTATTAGCAGTCTTCATTTATGAACTGATTTTTTTGTTACAAACTATAATAATAATTTATATTTTGTCTATTTATGAGAATTGTCTGATTGCTTAATATTAGAAATGTACGTTCTTTACAAATACATTTATTCGAATGTTGAGATGTTACATTAGAAACCAAAATTAGTTGTGCAAAACATTTTTGGAGTAAGAATACAAGACAATAAAAATTTGAAGCCTATAAATTAAATTTAACATAATTATTCTTAGATTTGAAAATTATGAAATGAATTATTTCTTAAAATGAAAACTTCTTCCTTATCAAGATGCTATCAAAATATAAAACAAATTTTTAATTTATCCTTTTTTTTAATTAAGATTTTTCTTTTGCAATAACGACCCGGGCAGGTTTATGTAAACGAGTGACATCTGTATATGAATTAATATTAATATATATCATAGTTTGTTCATTTAAAACGATAATAAAATATCTGTTACCAATGTAGATGAATTGAGTTTCGAACATGGTTGACGCCGTAATCCTCTCAAGAATTGCACATGCCATGTTTCTCTAGGGCGCAAAGAAATTGATGATATAAGGATTTTAATTTTTCCATGTCTTTTACCGGTTGCATTCATTTTTTACCCTCAAAGAATTTTAAGAGATAATTTATTTATATAGAGTATTTTAATTTTAAAAAATAATTATGTTATTTGGATAAAAAATAAAAAATAAAATAAATTTTGTAGTAGTAACTGAATTAGTTAAAAATACAGTTAGACAGTTACACTTTCTGATCTTACCTAAAAATTAATAATTTAAATTTTATATATTTTTTAATTCACCTGTTCTCAATACGTATTTTCTTATTACATCAATTTTAGATGAGTGGATAATGAATTTCATTAAGAATTAAATATTGTTGGAATAACTATTTTTTTACTAATGTTGATTATAATTTTGTTAATACATTATATATTTTATTTAAACTATTAAAATTATTTTTTATTGTGATAAATTATTATTATTAGGTTAAATTATTCATTTGGTCCCAATTTTTGTATGTAAATTTGAATTTGGTCCCTCAATTTTTAAAAGTGTTAACTAGGTCCGTAATTGTGATAATTTGTTCCAATGAAGCCCCTTCCGTTAAAATGGCAGAAACGGTGTTAAGAGCACAATGACGTGGGAATGTTAGACTGAAACGTGTCATCATGTCATTTATATTTAAATGCATTGAAAAACAATTAAGAATTGCAATATATAAGTGATTTACTTTTTCTCCGTGATGACGGTGTGTTTGGGGACTCTCATTCCACTACAACCTTTAGGTCACTGCAATAAATTCAAACTTGCTCAATTCAATTTCAATGCAAACAAAACTTTTGAAACAAAAGATTATTGTGCATTTATATATTGAAATTAGTTAGGTTAAGAAATTAACCAGTAGAAAAAGGCATGGCTGACCTAGAAGGAGGAGGTGAGGAACCAAGTGCTTCAAGTGGTTTCTTTTGGGTAGCAACAGACTTTTTAAGGGATGGCCTTGCAGCAATTCTAGAAGCATTTGATGGAATCTGAGAGCTTAGCTGATTAATTTCAGAAGCAGACTTAAGAAATTAAACTGAGATCGCAATTCCACTAAGAACACTATGATTTCAGTTGTTCGAACGCCAACTTTCCAGCAATGTGATCCCACACCCTCACGATTCTTCTGCAAACCCCTCCTTCCTCCAATTTCGACCACGAACACAAACCCTATAATAAACTCCAATTTGAAGCCTAACATAGACGCTCATCATGTTTTCTTACATATTAAATGCACACCATTTTTCGTTTTTTCAAAATTAATTATTTATTACAACATTTAATGTGCCACTTTACTGTTCAGTTCCGTTTAACATCCCCACGTCATTGTGCTCTTAACGTCGTTTCTGTCATTTTAACGGAAGGGACTTCATTGAAACAAATTATCAAAATTAGGGACCTAGTTAACACTTTTAAAAATTGAGGGACCAAATTCAAATTTACATACGAAAATTGAGACCAAATGAATAATTTAACCTTATTATTATTATTTCTCAATAAACATCGTGTTATTCAATATTAAAGAAAATATTTTTTAACATATATAAATTAGATTTTTTTATTAACATCTGTAATAATTATTTTTTTTATCAAAGTATTCAGAAATTATTTTTTTTCATCACCTTATTAGTTTGTTAGTATTTTTTTTTTTCAAATATTAACTTCGAAAATTTTAGATTTTTTTTACTAATGTCAATTAGAAAACATTTTAGCTGACATTGATGAACAAGACAATTAATTAAAAAATTAACTAAAAACATAATAAAAACTTATGTCAATTTAATTCACTGTAATAAAAATAATTTCAGCTAACATCACTAAAAAAATTCTGTCAACATCGCTAAAAGATATCATCAATAATAGTTTTTTTTAATTATCAATAATCGTTTGACATTTACTTTTTTTTATATTTAATAATAATTGAAATATATAATTTAAAAAAATTAAAATTCAACACATTTAAAATTAACTTATACAAACAAAAGATCTAAATATAACAAAGATCCATTCACATTCCATATGCTTGGACTAGTAATAACTGTGAAATTCCTTACCTAAAGGTAAAGATTCAAGGTAGCATTTGAAAACTGCAAACTCCAGAAGTTTATAATATTACATACTATGAAGGACATTGAAGAGCATGTGATATTGAACAGCTTTTGTCTGCAACCTACACCAGAAAATATCCGAGAATCAGTTCATATTTAAATGTGAAAAAAGAAAGTCAGAATGAATGGCATATTTGCTATTTCACAAATGTGAAAAAAGAAAGTCAGAATGAATGGCATATTTGCTATTTCACAAACCTTGGTGCCTTTTCATAACAAAACATGCATATAAGGCCACAATAAGCTCCTTCTCTTCTGCTACAAGCTATTCTCTGGATTTTCTCTCTTTCTCTTCTAAAGATTTATCAGTTTCAGAGTTCAGCTAACATGGGAAAGCTCCCGTTTCTTTTGGCGCTCTTCTGCTGCTTCCATGGTGTTGCCTTCTCCTACGGGGATGGTAAGCTATACAAAACACAAATATTTTGATTAGATTCATTACAACAATGTGTTAAATATATTAGGAATCCAACCGTGAGTCTAAGTCTCACGTTGGTTAGAAATGATAAAGTAGAACATCATATAAAAATACAGACCCATAAACTCATTGTCTTAAGGTTTTAGGCTGAGAGTGGTGTCAATGTCTTATGTGGTTGCATTCAGGTCTCATTTGTGTTGTATCTCCCTAATAAAACTCTCTTTGTAAGCCTAACAAGTGTTATGAGAACCGAACACTATATAAGGATAAAGATCCATAAATCCATTGTTATAAAGACCCATAAATCCATTGTCTTGAGATTTTGAATTGAAAGTGATGTCAATACCTTATGTAGTTGGACTCAGGTTTCATTGGTATTGTATTTCTCCTATCAAACTTCCTCTATAAACTTAACAAAATATATTACTAATGGTTGCAGAATCAGTAGTAAACGGAGAATTTGAGCTGGGCCCAAAGGCTGGGGACATGAAGGGCACCGTGGTGACCGGGGGAGCCCACGCCATACCTGGGTGGGAGATCTCTGGCTTGGTTGAGTACATAAAATCAGGGCAGAAGCAAGATGACATGTTGCTTGTGGTGCCAAATGGAGCTTATGCGGTGAGACTCGGCAACGAGGCCTCTATTAAGCAAAAGATAAAAGTGGTGAAGGGAATGTTCTATTCTATCACGTTCGTGGTGGCACGCACTTGTGCACAAGAGGAAAAGCTCAACGTGTCTGTGGCTCCAGACTGGGTGGTTCTCCCAATGCAAACTGTGTACGGTGGAAATGGTTGGGATGCTTATGCATGGTCCTTCCAAGCAGATTACGCTCTCTCAGACATGGTTTTTCATAACCCAGGGAAAGAAGACGATCCTGCTTGTGGACCAATCATTGATTCTATTGCTGTTCATGCTCTCTACCCTCCTAGACTAACTACCAGTATGTCCACACTCAATCACTCACACTATTCAAATTCTAAGTTTGTGTTATGAGTTCTAATTTCAAAAATATAACATGTTTTCTTACACCCAACAGAGAACGTACTGAAGAATGGTGGGTTTGAAGAAGGACCATATGTGTTCCCGAACATATCATCGGGTGTGCTTATCCCACCCAAAATTGTCGACGTCAGTGACCATTCTCCCCTACCGGGATGGGTGGTGGAGTCCCTAAAAGCTGTTAAATACATAGACTCGGAGCATTTCTCGGTTCCTGAAGGAAAAAGAGCCGTGCAGCTGATAGGAGGAAAAGAAAGTGCGATTGCACAAGTGGCTAGAACCGTTCCTGGGAAAACGTACGTTCTCTCTTTTGCTGTGGGAGATGCTGGTGATTCCTGCGTAGGGTCATTGGGTGTTGAAGCGTATGCAGGGAAAGAGAGTGTGAAGGTGCCTTACGAGTCCAAAGGCAAAGGTGGATTTAAGCGTGCAAGTTTAAAGTTTGTGGCTCGTGGTGTAAGAACGCATATTGTGTTCCTTAGCACCTTCTATACCGTGAGAAGTGATGACCTCGCTTCGCTGTGTGGACCTGTGATCGATGATGTAACCTTGATCAGTCTTCGTAAACCACATTTGAGAATTTGATAAACCGGCTTATGTGTATCAAATGCAGAATGAAGTTATATGAGTTATATGAAATAGAAGACAATTTGTGTCATAACTTGTCATGATCACAGATTGTGAATGTCAATAACTTTAATTCATGTTGATAAGTGACTTTCTTCATTGTTGAGTTCATTTGCTACATACACTTTGTATTTCCTTTAACCATTAATTGAATTATTTGGTGTCATCATGCCTAATTTTGTGGGTTTTAATTGATTACTAATTTGATCGATTACAAACTTTGTAAATAATAATAGGGTTGGTTTTTCATTGCGCAAAATCTTTGAAAAGGATAACCATTTAGTGCATTTCTCCTAAGCATATCTTTGAAAACATTTGAAAGTTCTCAAGTTTAATTTTTTAAACCCAAAACCATTTGAAAGTTATCAAGTTTAATCACTATGGAAGGAATTTGACCGCGGTTATTTTGACCTTTTGGCTTCGGTTTTACACTCGAGGCATATACTGACGAGGTAAAAAAGATATGTTTATCCCTCGGTTATAAACCGAGGCATATGCGAGGGTTACTGCCTCGGTTCTGGAAGGAACCGATGCCTAATGCCATACGGCTCGTCAGGCTCGTTTGGGTCGTTGGGCCTGTCTGAATCATTGGGTCTGTTCGGATCGTCGGGCCCGCCCAGGTCATCGGCCTGTTCGAATCATTGGGCCCGTCTGGGTCGTAGGACCTATCTGGCTCGTCGGGCTCGTTCGGGTTGTTGGGCCCGTTTGGGTCATCGGGCTCGTCCGTGTTGTCGGGCATGTCCGAGTTGTCAAGCCCGTCCTGGTCGTCGGGCCCATCTTGGTCGTCGAGCCCGTCCTTGTCATTGGGCTCGTCCGAGTCGTCAAGCCCGTCCGGGTTATCAGGCTTGTTCGGGTCGCTTGATTTGATTTTTGACTATAGCTTAATGTAGTATTATTTGGGGGGCTAACCCACCTTAGCCCTAGCCCTAACCCACTAGAAAGGGGGCTTTGGGGGTTGGGGCTTTTTTTTGGCCCCCTCATTTGGGGGCCCCCTAAAAGGGGGCTTTATGAAGAGTGGGTCAGGGCTGGCCCATGGGCTAGGGGCCAAATTGACACCTCTACCTAATGGGTATCACGAATTTAAAAAAAAAAAAAATTCTGACGCACCCTCCCTCTCTGAAGTTATGGTTTCCTTTCACCGACTCTGGTGCCGCACACCACGTCGGCAATCTCAGCACCATCCTCGTCGCTTAAATCCTACGCCGCATCGAAACTAACGCGAAGAAGACGAACAGTGGCGCGATTTCTTTTTAACCCTAAGAAGACTTTGTCTTGGTTGATTTTAAACCGAGACATAAACATCTATATGCCTCGGTTACATTCAACCCGAGGCATATTCCACTCGAAAAGCAATCAAATATGTCTCGGTTATAAGAGACCCGAGGCATAAACATCTATCTGCTTCGGTTATAGGAGATCCGAGGCATAAACATTTATCTACCTCGGTTAGATTTGACCCGAGGCATAAAAGTCTGTCACCTGTTTAAAAATATCAAAACAGCGGAAAAAATAAAAATTTTAGGGAGTTTATGCCTCGATTGTACAACCGAGACATAAAAATTTGAAAAAATTACAAAAATGTCACCGCATCTTCTTATATTTTGTTTGTGCATGAACCTATATATATTGGACGCTGTAAAAAGTTTATTCTGGAGTGAATTTTTTCCTCCCCATACCAATTAGTAGAACATGAACAATAAATGAAGTGATGTTTTTCTTACAATTGTTGTTACCAAAGTGTGTTATAGGATTGGAAGGCAATGCAAATATCCAAAACGAGATAGATCGATAACTATCCAAAATTATATTTTAATTAAATTTTGACAATAACACTTTCATAGGATGAAAACAGAGTTTGGTTTAATTTAAGAAGAGAAAAGAAAAATTCGATATGACTTGAAAAAAAACTTCTGTACAAATTTGTCAAAAAAAAATAAAATTGTGAAAGTATTAGAGTCTGATATATATACAACTGAGTGACCTCTTATTTATAATCCTGAAAACAACATTACAAAAATAACTTCTTTCGCATCTTTGTCCAAGACCCACAACTAATGTATAAAAGGACAATAATATTTTTTAACAATAAAATAATTGATACATTCATTTGATATTATTTTTTTTTCTTTAAAGATATAAAAATGCAATTTTTATTAATATTTTATCTTTGATGTAAGGATAAAAATAATTAAAAAGTGAACTTTTTTGTATTTAGAAAAAAAAATATTAAAAGATAATAAATGAGTGTATGTTGTCCTGTAGAAAATTATTTTCCTACCATATAAGCTGTCAAATGAATGTCATAAGACAAATTATTTGACTAAAATAATTTTCTTTAGATATTTTTTTTTCCATTTGCATATTAATTAAATATTAATTTTTAAATATTTATTCAGATAATTAAACATTGTATTATATATTATTATAATAATACCAATTTCAAAAATATTTTGCTACTACCTTTTTTCAAAAAACTTTACACACTTTTTAGAGACTAATCAATTTATAAGATAAGATAAAGAAAAACCTTTTTTTTCTTAATCAAATCATTATCCATTTCTCATGTTTTAAATCTAACAATGTTTCAAAATTCATAAACTTTAATAATTTATTAAAAAAAGAGAAAGTGAAGATCACAATCTATAAATCATGTCATTTATATAGATGATAAATTATGATCGTGAACAATTTGTTTGAACTAATCCTTGTAATAAGGATGAATGAGGTTTTAAAGCTTTTTGAATAGATTAGAAATATATCTCGAAACAATATTCAAATTTTGAAATGGCTTAACACATTGTTGGTTGAGTTTAATTGAAGGTAATACTTGTTATTTTAATAATGTTGAAATGTTCAATCGAGTTTAATTTTTTCTGTTAATTTTTATAAAGTAGTTTATGCAGTTGTTATTTTACCCTATTAACATGCTGAGTTGTATGATGAACTTAAAGTTATTAATATTATTGTTTGTTTTATATAATAAATAAATAAATATGAAGAAGCAGGGGTTGGATAGGCAGTGGCAGTAAGTAGGATAACGTGCAAAAGCAGTTGTGGGGGTGGTGATTTGAAATTTGAAAATGAGATTGAATCTGTAATTTAATCCAAGGGTGGAGAATGCTGCGTCATGTTGACGCTGGAAGAGAAGCTCTTACATCTACCTATAAATAAGCTTGAAAACCCTTGCCCTTATAAAAACCCTTGCTCCGTCTCTCTTCTCGAACTCCTTCTCCTCACTGCTTCAAAACGACGCAGTTCTACTGTCCACACCAACAAACCCTCTCTCCGTTATGGTATGATGCTATGTTTTCAAAATCACTTGTTTTTTAAATTTTCCTGTAGAATCTTGATTCAAATTGGATCTGTCATTTCTAGGCTTTGCCCAATCAGCAAACTGTGGATTACCCAAGTTTCAAACTCGTAATCGTTGGTGACGGTGGCACAGGTCAGCTTTTCTTCTTTTTTTCTCACTTATTAGGGTTTGCGTTATTTCGCAATCGGTATTGTCTGTCAGGTTTTTGGTGTTCTTTTGTAATGATCTTGGTTCTTTCTACAATAAACAATTTCGGTATCGACTTATTCATCGACTTATTCATTACTGAAAGTTTTCGTCTTTATTTACAGGAAAGACAACGTTCGTGAAAAGGCATCTCACCGGTGAATTTGAAAAGAAATACGAACGTGACAATCTTTTTCCTTATCATTTATTCTGTGGCTATTGATTTGTGCTTGTATGCGATTATCTCATTTGTTGTCATGGTTTTGTCCCAAACAGCGACTATTGGAGTGGAGGTTCACCCGTTGGATTTTTTCACTAACTGTGGAAAGATTCGCTTCTACTGTTGGGATACTGCAGGGCAAGAGAAGTTTGGTGGTCTCAGGGATGGATATTAGTAAGTTCCTTTTTGGTTTCTGCGTGAACTATTGGCAACAAGAACAGTAGACTCTTTGGAATTCATTATGGCATGTGCGACTTTGTTATTTCGACGTTTACTTGTATGTGATGTGTGTGATTATCTGCACTCAAGGGGGGAAATGTGATTTTTATATTCAATGTTTAATTTGTTTACTTGGAAATGTCCATGTAATCTTTTATTCTACCGTGATATAAAACTCCTAAGCTTTTCTCTCTGTGTATGTTGATCACTCTATGTGCTTTTAACACGGTTCCTTATATTCTTTATATTGCAGCATTCATGGGCAATGTGCGATTATCATGTTTGATGTTACTGCCCGATTAACATACAAAAATGTGCCTACTTGGCATCGTGATCTTTGCAGGTTCGTAAATGAAGACCTCTAAACCATTTTGAATATGTTGTCTCTAATTGTTTTGGGAATTGTGTTGTTTATTTGACACCTTGGGCAATTTCTGCCTAAATGATTTTTCAGGGTATGTGAAAACATCCCAATTGTTCTTTGCGGTAACAAGGTTGATGTCAAGAACAGGCAAGTGAAGGCAAAACAGGTTACTTTCCACAGGAAGAAGAACTTACAGTACTATGAGATCTCAGCAAAGAGTAACTACAACTTTGAGAAGCCATTTTTGTATCTTGCTCGTAAACTTGCAGGGTAGAGCCACTGAACTTTCATTTTATAATTTCTATTGATTTACATTTAAAAATGCGTAATAACTTATATTTTGCGACTGTCATTTTTGCAGTGATCCTAACTTGCACTTCGTAGAATCTCCTGCACTTGCTCCACCAGAAGTTCAAATTGATTTAGCTGCACAGCAACAGTAAGTCAATCTGTCATGACCTATATCGTTTTTCCGATTCCATCACACTTTTATTTGATTGATGTTTTATGGTTGCCAATTTGCGTGGAGTTGAAAATGCTTTATCAAAGTGGGATTGTAAAAAGTGAGTAGAATTGTAGGAAAGAGTCACTCCCATAATGTTAAGTTCAATTAATCATGGGTCATGGGAACTGTTTTGTTTCGCATACTCCTTCTCTGTCAACATTAACATCCAAACAAAGTAAAATAATTTAAGCTCAATGTCGTTCTTATATTTTTAATTCCACAAATGCATTGCTTGATTCATGAAGGTCTCTGTAACATATTGTTGTTCTCATTTGATATGATATGATTGTTTCTTTCATCTTAAATTTCCTAAATTTATGTATTGGTGACTTTTGCAGGCATGAAGCTGAGCTTGCTGCAGCTGCCAGTCAGCCCCTTCCTGATGATGACGATGACGCTTTTGAGTAGAGAACAAACTAGTGTAGTGTGTTCATGGAATGTCATCCTTATTGTCGGTTTTCTATGCTACTGAAGTGATTTGGGGTTGTATTACATTTTTGGATTTGAATTCGATATCTGAATTCAGTTATTATCCGAGATCGGTTGCTTAAATTTAATGTCTTTTACTATATTGTGGGTGTTAGAAAGATGTGGATTGATTGTTTCAGACAATTTTGTCTTTTTAATTAATATACGAGGCTGTATGCGATCCCATTTGTTGTCATCCAACAAGAGTGAACAAAGTGGTTGCTTTTCAAATCACATTTATTTGAACTTAAAACTAATTTGCTTTGTAGTGGTGGTACATTGGTCCCTAATATTAATTTCATTTATAGCAGTAAAAATAATGGGCCTCGGTTTCACATAATATAAACGAAGTTATTTTAATGCTTTGGTTTTGATTGCATTTTAGATTGGCATAATTGCATAAATAGGATTTCCAGTGCCGTTTTTCTCTAACGGCACGGCCCGAAGGGAGTTCAATTCAAATCTTTATACCTATATTTTAACTCAATAAATAAAGTACCTGTCACACAGCTTTTTTAGCAATTTGAATTTTTTGTAATGCTCACCCTTAAGCAATACAGTACAAACCTAAAGAATTATTAAAATAGAATAAATTGGTATAAATTATCAAGGGATTGAAGTTTTCAACAAAGACATAATTAACTGGTATTGAATTTTTTCAATCTAAACAATATGAAATCGTGTTAAATATTTTTAAATGACTTTGTTATTAATTGTGATTATTTTTAGCTAGAAAAAGATTGCTTCAATAAAAAAATGGTTTATAAACAAAAAACTCCGACATTTTATCTCATGACCTGTTGTTCATTTCATGTTACCTCAACTACATTTTAAATCGATTATTAGTAGGTTTCTCTGTCCAATCTCTTCTCTTCATAGCAAATCAAGAGGATTTTGATATTAATAATTTCTTCTTCTATTAGTTTCGTTGTTAACCTTTTTTAGTAAGCTTTTTAACTATAAAATAAATTTATTAGAGAGTATATCCCTAGTTTAGTGCAAAGAAAACAACAGTGAGAAATAAAAAAAATATTTATATCTTGTGGGCCGTTTGTGGTTGGAGGAGTGTTGGCCTGTGAATGTAATTAATTACGGTGCTTCTTCTTGCACCTCCATACTTCATTCCTGTACCTCCATAGGTCAAACAAAAAGACTATTTTACCCTATCTTTTTCTTACCATCTTCTCCTGCTGCACACATACCACAAAATAACATTCAGTCTCTCCCGCTCCTCATCCTCTCCACTTACACCCACTTCCCCTCACCATCATCGTCTCACCTATTTAATGTCGCCGCCGCACTCTTCCTTTGTTGTGAGTGGCGCAAAATTGATCATGAAGAGAGAATAGAGGTTTGTCAGAGATGGAAGCCATGGAAGAGTGCTGATCAATTTTTGGAGAGCAAGAAAGCAATGGCGCCAGCGACGCCAGCAACATCTCCGGTAAAGGGCACCGCAGCGCCGCTGACGGTGGAAGGAGAGATATGGCCGTGGCATGTATTATCTGGGACATAAACTTTATATTTTGGATTTTACAATTTCAAATGTAAAACAGAATAAAAAACTGCGATAAAAAATATATAATCTGTAATATAAATTTTATATTTTAAATTGTATATAATATAAAGAAAAATCTAAATTATATAATTTCAAACTCAAAATAAAAATTAAAATTTTTAAATATATAAAAGTGTAAGAAGAACTATGGAGGTGCAATAATAAGTATGTAATTAAATATATTTGGAGCCCATTTAATTGAAAAGTAGTATTAGACCGAAAAAGCGAAGTCCAGTTGGAAGAGGTGCGTGAGGTTAACGCTAAGAGAGGGACTTGGAAGAAACGCGAACTTTTATAAACCCTTGCTTCTCTTTCTCTGTCCCTCTTTCTCTTTCTCTCAGTCACAGCTTTCACCATGGTTATCCCTCTTTTTCACTCTGTTTTTTCTTTTCTCGTTTTTTTCTGTGCATTCGATTAACTAATTTTTGCGTCGCAGGCTTTACCTAATCAGCAAACAGTTGACTACCCGAGTTTCAAGCTCGTCATCGTCGGTGACGGTGGAACAGGTGAATTACCGCTTCCTTCTTTTCAGTGATCTACTTACATTCTTTCTTAATTCAAAACCGTTAGGCGTAGGTTTTGGCGTTATTTCGTAATAGGTATTCTTTGTCAGGTTTTTCGTGTTCTTTCATAACGATCTAGGTTCTTTCTACAATAAACAATTTCGTTATCGACTTATTCATTACTAAAAGTTTTCGTCTCTGTACAGGAAAGACAACGTTCGTGAAAAGGCATCTCACCGGTGAATTTGAAAAGAAATACGAACGTGAGAATCTTCTTCCTTATCATTCTGTGGCTAATGATTTGTGCTTGTACGTTCTTCTTTATTTGCGATTACCTCATTTGTTGGCATGGTTTTGTCCCAAACAGCGACCATTGGTGTGGAAGTTCACCCGTTGGATTTTTTCACTAACTGTGGAAAGATTCGCTTCTACTGTTGGGATACTGCGGGGCAAGAGAAGTTTGGTGGTCTCAGGGATGGATATTAGTAAGTTCTTTTCTGGTTTCTGCGTGAACTATTGGTAACAAGAACATTTGGTATTCATTACTTGAATATGATTTTTGTGATCATCTGCAATCTTAGGGGGAAATGCGAATTTGTTATATTGTTTAGTGCTTATAATGAAATGGCATTCTTTCTTCTGTTTGCATGTTGCGAGCTCTCATCATCTATGCGTTTCTGGCTTCTCACATGAGAGTTACTGCTTTGGATGCCAAAATTGTATATTTTTTATTTGTTTTATCATATTGTTTCTTTGGCATTTCCATGATTTTTTTACCATCGGCATTGAGGTTTTTTCCGTGAAAATTACCTGGCCACCTGCTTCTGTACTGTTAAATCTTTATGGGGATGACTTCGATATGTAGGAAATCTAGCATTTAATTTGTTCTTTTTGGATATGTTTATGTAATCTTTTATTCTACCGTGATGTAAAACTCCTAATCTTGTCTCTTTGTCTCTCTCTCTCTCTCTCTCTCTATATATATATATATATATATATATATATATATATATATATATATATATATATATATATATATATATTTTGATCCCTCTGTGCTTTTAACACGGTTCCTTATATTCTTTGTACTGCAGCATTCATGGACAATGTGCGATTATCATGTTTGATGTTACTGCCCGGCTAACTTACAAAAATGTTCCTACCTGGCACCGTGATCTTTGTCGGTTCGTAAATGAATTTGTTAAAGATTGTTTATCAACTTCATATAAGTTCTGTTTACATCAGATCTGGTCATTTTCTGCCAAATTGATTTTTCAGGGTTTGTGAGAACATCCCAATTGTTCTTTGTGGTAACAAGGTTGATGTGAAGAATAGGCAAGTGAAGGCCAAGCAGGTTACTTTTCACAGAAAGAAGAACTTGCAGTACTATGAGATCTCTGCAAAGAGCAACTATAATTTTGAAAAGCCATTCTTGTACTTGGCTAGGAAACTTGCAGGGTATCTCCAAAACTGTTAAATTTATTTGCTGTCCATATTATAAGACAATTACAAACTTAATGCATTTCTACTAAAATTTTACTTGTGTCAATTTTGCAGAGATCCTAACTTGCACTTTGTAGAATCCCCTGCGTTGGCTCCACCAGAAGTTCAAATTGATTTAGCAGCCCAACAACAGTAAGTTACCTGTCCCTAAGCAAACTGATTCTTTACCAGTAATTTAGTTTTTAGTCACGGCTTCTCTTGGATGATAAAGTAGGTTTATAGAACTGCATGGTTACATTTTGAATTTATGGATGTCCTAATGATTTGTCGTGGATTATGTATTTTTTAAGGCTTTAATTTTAGTTTCTATAAAAAATGATCACAAGTTATTTCATAGCGATCAGACTAATATTAATACTGTACTTCGTCATCCAGAATTTTTCGTTTTAGACTATTTATGATGTTTGAATTGGTGGCTTTTGCAGACACGAGGCTGAGCTTGCTGCAGCTGCTAGTCAGCCCCTTCCAGACGACGACGATGATGCATTTGAGTAGTTGTACGTCTGTTTTCTTCCGTAGTGACCGGTATTTGTGTATGCTACAATATATGTTTTTGGGGTTGTGTATTATTGACATTTTTGTTCGTGGATTTGAGGTTTCAAATTCAATCATTATGAGGTGTTTTTGATTTTTTGGTTATAACGTTCGGCGTTCCGGTTGTTCAGTGTGTTTGACGCCCGACAAGATATATTTTGCACTTGTGGTACGTTTTTGCATCTCAGTTACCTTCAAGAAAGTTTTTTATCCAGTAATCACTTGATATTTTATCTTTCAAGCTAATCTGGTAAATATTTAAAACAAGTTATTTTGTGCTGAATTTTGTTGGAAATTCGAAATGTCTTGTTTTTATAGAACTAGTTATTTGATAGTTATACATGTCTTTTTTTTATCACATACAACATGGGAATAAAAACAGATAAAGGTAAAAGAAGCGTAACATAGACACTTAACAAGATATTGAATTGAAGCCTTTTATTTACAATAATTGGTTCTCTTTTTCTGTTGAGTGAGTATAAGCTTTTTATACTCCATTTATTATTCTTTGGTTCTAACGATTACTGTCTAACCTACTCTAGCTTGCTTTTACGTGAATTTAGACCATACAAAAGTTAAATGGTTAAGGAAAAAATACTATAAATATTATGACTGCTAACTCAAATTTTAAATATCTTGTATAAACAAACTATACTCCCAGTTCTCATTCGTTATCTGTAAGAGCTAAACTTTTATCTTCTGTGACTATCGTGCCAATATGATTACAAAGGACACTGAACTCGAGTCGTGACATTCACTAACCTTTCATACGTTACTTCGGAAGAAAAATTATTTACAAATAAAATGTTGACCAAAGATATGAACCAACTTCACGAGGAAACATAAACATGATTAATTGTAAAACCACGTAGGGCAGTTGCCTCACATACATTCTAAAACAACTAAAATCTATTTACAATTTGTCTCGTTGCAACATCACACTTTCGAAAGATTTACGATTTGCCTAGTTGCCCACAAGGTAAATCGAAGTGAAGAATTAATTTTATAGTCATATATCCCGATCCCCATCAATGAGAAATGACAAAGATATAGATTAAAGAAAGAAGTGAAGCCATTTCCAAAGCTAATGAAACATTGAAACTATCTATATATTCACATAATTTACATAACCAAAGATGTAGGTTCTTAAACACTTCAATTCAAAAGCCTGGAAAAATTGACTGGTTGAACCCAAGATCAAAAGCCTAGAAAAAATGTCTTCAGTAATATCAACATCCTCGTCACGTGTTTTTGATGCCATTAATGAATGTCTGTTCCTGCTTCAATCAGACTCAGTTGAAGCTCAAGAGAAAGCTCTTCAAATGCTGGCTTCCATCACCAAGGTCAGTTCCCAAAACAGAACCTCACTGGCTCAAACAGAAGGAGCCATTCCAACAATAGCCACGCTAACAAACTCTTCCTCCACCATCATCCAAACACTTTCTCTGTTAACCCTCTTCAACCTATCCCTCAACCCAGATCTGAAACAATCTCTCGCTGACATGGAAACTATTTACTACCTCAACTCCCTCATCACCAACTCATCATTCTCCCTCGACTCCTCCAAACTGGCCTCCTCGTTGATTTGCAGCTTGGCCATGCACGACAAAAACAAGGCCAAGTTTGGAGTAGCAGGCACAGTTCAGTTGCTAGTGAAAGCCGTTGAAGGGTCTCACGGTTCTGATGCGCACCACCTTCTGAGTTCTCTTGCCGAGCTTGTTCATTTTCACGGAAACTGCACTCTGGCAGTGCGAGCCGGGGCAGTGGCAGTGCTGCTTAAGGTGGTGAAGGGTACCGATAACGAGGACTTGGCAGGAACTTCTCTCGCTGTTCTTAGTCTCCTTGCGAGGTTTGATGAAGGGTTGAATGGGTTGAAGAAAAGGGATGATATAATTAGGGTAATGTTGAATGTGTTGAAGGGTAGGTCTCTGTTGAGCAAGGAGGGTGCTGCTGATATCCTTATTCGTCTTTTTGATGACAGTGAAGATTGTGTGACTGAGGCTTTGATGTTGCCGGAATTTTCAACCGTCTTGGCTGATCTTTGTGTTAGGGGTTCGGTGAGAGTTCGTGACAAGGCGGATTTGTTGATGAAGAAGATGGCACAGATGAGCTTGGACTCTGATATGGATGTAAGCTCTCTGCATGGTTAACTCGCAAAATTTTCATTTTGCAATTTACCATCATTATGTAATTTACATGATTGAATTTTATGTCATTGCCATGACAAGTTGAATCGTCTCTTCGTTAAACTGCAGCTGTTTGATTGGAAGAGGAATTTATTTGTGTAATCTTATACACTAACTTCTGGCTTCAAACACTAGTGTTGTGTTGGGATATTCAATTTTGTGTTTAAGTTCTATTTGGATAGAAATAAAAATAAAAAAGTTAATAGGTGAAAAATAAATTAAAAACTTTTGTTTCATTAGTATTGTGTTTGTTACGTGTTATTTAAATGATTATTCGAAGTATATCAATGTCAAAAATTTATCAAAACATTATAATCATGTATCAAAAAGTTTCTTAATAAAAGTGAGTCTTAATATAAAAATGAGAAAGGGACTATTCGTATCATAAACATATGATTCAGGCTTCTGTATATTGAAAAACCAAATATTAGGATAGGTTAATCGTTTAATTTAGTTATTATTCTTTCACTTTAGCGTCAAGAGATACTCTCCGCGTCCAAAATGGAAAAAGAATAAATGTGTTCACATTTTTAGTATTTAGGTCAAATTAAATATTTTTTTTATTTAACTTAGCCCTTTCTCAGTTTATATAAATTACGCATTATAAAAGTTATGTAAATTTAAGGGTTCGAGAATATAATGTAATTCAGTATAAGAGGTAACATGTAATTTATCTGAGCAACATTGATTTAGTTTCTAAAATTAATAAATATTATAATTTAGTTCCTAAAATTGTAAAAAAAAAACATTTCATTGCTAAATTTGACAAATATACCGTTATTTTAATCCTGAGTATTAAATGACAATGATTTTACCTTCCATGTATTATGCTAATTTATCCAAAGATATTATCCAATCTTTCAAAGAAACAAAACGTACTCCAGCAATTACGCTTTTGAAATTTAAACTTTGTAGTGCTAAAAATTTAAGATGTAATAACGTGATTCATTCGGCGGAAAAAGTGTAACGTTTATAATCACTTCATGACCATGACCTGACACTATTCACATCCCATTGGGATATTATCCATATCTTATTTTTATTACAAATACTGACATAGGAATAAAAACAGAAAAAATAGATAAAGGTAAAAAAGCGATAGACAACACTAACACGATATTCAAGTCTTCTTTTATTTAAAATTAATTTGTTTTCTTTTATGTCACTTTTTTGTTGAGAGAGTATAATAAGCTTTTTTACTCCATTTTTATTCTTTGGTTCTAACGTTTATAGTCCAACCTCCTCTAAAGTTAGATGATTAAAGAAAAAAATACTATGTAGGAGTCAGCTTACTTCACGATGAAACAAACATGATAGCCTGACAAACATTCTCAAATAACTAAACTTCATTTACAATTTTGTCTAGTTGCAATATCACACTTCCGAAAGAATAACTATTATACTTTGTAAAACACTCACTTTATTTACACTTTGTAAAGGAACATTGCCACGTTGCTAATACAATTATAACAAGAATAATTAAATCGTATCAAAAATATTTCATTAAAAGTTGATTTAAACACCCGAAAATACACTTTTAAAACGAGTAAAAATGCTATTAATGTGTCTTTCAGCCAGATACAAATGTATGATAGATAAACTGGTTTGTTGTTCAAATTTCCATATAATAAAGAACAATATGAAAAAACATGAAAAAAGAGGCGATTGTGAGGGTCAATCTTCCGCTGATTTTATTGAATTACACAGCACAGGCTGCAATCATACAAAATTTTAACAGATCAACTTGACTGCGCAAAATGTACATCAAATAAATACTTGATTTGCGATATAAGATGATCAGAGAAATTCAAATACCGAAATCGAAGTCAGACATTACACACGCACATAGAGGCAAACCAAATATCCATAAGATTTGCTTAAATACATCACATCTTCTCAGGTACTTCTTTTCCACAAGCCTTCTTGATTTGCAAAAGCCAAAACATTGATCAGCTCAGCAAATGGGATTCAATTTGTCCACAGCAAATAACTACACAACTAACTAGCATGGCCGAAATGAATTTTAGAAAAAACGTGCATTGGATTAAAATACAGGGAACTATGTCCATGAATAGCCGATATATATATATATACAACAGTTCAAAATATACAGTTGAGAACCAAAATGATCACATTGAAAAGGTTAAGAGAATGTCATAAACGGATCTCATTAGCGATTAGTACGTAAACCCAACGAACAATATAATTTATTGGAGACAAAAACAATAAAATAGAGACAAAAAAACATAAATTTAACCTCAACGAGAATATACATAGAAAATGCTGCTCCATGTCAAAGCAATCAATGGATGTCCTAACACTTTTCTTGGTGATCAATTGACAGTATGCTTGACAATATCGAGGGGCTAAGGAGAGATACATGCTCAGAAACCGCTATAGAAAGAAGAAAGGAAATGAGCTGTGATTGATTTGAGTAAGACGGCTGCATGCGTATTCCTATGCTACTTTACAAATTCTTAGATACATCCATTCAAAAACTACTGTCATGGAGTATTTTTCCCAAGACCTGTTAAAAACCATTGCTAACCTGTTGCCATTATATGCCATTTTCAACGCTGTCAAGAGAACAAAAATAAATTGTCGAGAAATTATAAGATCCAAACCTAAGAAAGTTTACAAAAATAAGCACACTAAGTGACCAGTAAAAGAAAGGTACAATAAGACAGTATATAATGGACTGACCGCAACAATTATGTACATTCAAACAAGTAATTTATTTTGGGGAGAAAGGCCAACAAAAACTTAATTTTTATCCTTTATGATCAAAGCCATACAGAATTAGTCCATAGTCTATAAGATGCACATTTGCCGCATATTTAAGGCATAATTTAACTAGTCAAGAAAGTGCAATATGCATAAAATGAAGAAGCAAGGAAAAACAGAAACGAGCCTACACAAGCGGAAGAACAAGAAGATACAGCTGTCAGACAGTGGTGAGCTGAGATTAGAGAATGGAGAGAATACTTTTGCAGAAAGGGGATTAGAAAGTACATGATATTGAGCAAACGACCCTAAAATAATCAGCTCAATAATGCAAAAACCGAGATATTTTTACCCGTTTGAAGTAGTGACTGCAAAGCACTAGTGCAGCTGCAATTTTGCTTCCATGTCAACACACCAACATCTGCTTATGCATCATGGAGAGGCCACGGGAAAGAAATCCAGGGCAATTAGCTGCCTGATATATAACAGATTCTGAACATCCTAGCATCCTTTTTTTCCACTGGCAGGATAAAATTTTCAAGTAACAGTGAAGATAATTCACACCGTATGCAAATAAATTAATTAAATTATTATTATCTGAATAATTGCACAATAAGACCTGCCGTATGAGGATTACATCCGCACTTTAAAGCGAGATCATGTTCTTGAATCAGATGAGTGATATATAGTGGTCCGAAATTTCTAATCTCAGTAAGAAAATTATTGGTAGATGAGACCAATTAATTTGCAGAGAGAGAAGAAGCAAACCTAGTATCATCATATTTAGCCATTGGAAGCAAGGCATGCAAGCCTCCAACCCTGGCCCTGGAAAATTGTAGTTTATTCATCAATTCATCCATAATAGTCAAATGGCAGAAAAGGAGATGCCATAAAATAATCGCTAATATAATTTATTCAAATTAAGCAATATTTTAGATTAAATTCAGAAGTATAATCAAGCTGTCCATGCAAATTCATGAAGTAGTAATCATTACTTGGCAATTAAATGATATACAAGTAGTCAAAGAGACAATCAGATGAACATCTCATATCAGCAAATCATAGTAGGTGTAGAAGCTACGAACTCGTACCATTGAAAAGGAAAAATTACGAAATCAAATGTCAAGAGAGAGAGAAAGAGACTAGCGAATACATAACGAGCATCATAACTTGATATATTCATATAGAGTATAGCAACATAATTTCCCCAATATAGAAATTTTAAGATAAAATATTTATTCAAAAATATGTACTCTTCTTCAGAACCTAATAAGGCTGTACAAATGAGGGATTAAAATGTAAACATTTAAAAATTCTGACCACATGAACCTAAGTTCTTTATCTCCATCAAATGTTCATCATTTGAAATATTGAGTGAAATACGAAGATTAGTCAATATTTCTTCTTGTTCCCAACTTAAAGGACCAGAGGCATACATAACTTCTAGGGTACTGTGGTATGCATTCAACTCAAACCTATGAATTGTTTCTGCTGCAACCTCATTGGTAGAAGTGGAGCATGTGGAGCATCCTTTATCCACATCTCCAATATCTAGAGATTCTGCATCACTGCAAAGGGTATCTTCGTCTTGGCAAGGACCTGCTAAGGTATCACTGGAAATTTTATTTGAGTTACTACTTATCACACTACAACTGCCAACAGAACTCAGATCACTACAAGAATAATCAGGTTCTTCAATTCGTTCAAGAAAGTGTGTTGAAACATTACAAGAATTCTCCTTTCCTGTTTCATAATATTTGTTGGTACCATTAGTAAATGAAGTATGCATGCATTTTTCACCCTTATTATTTTGTGGGTAAACAACAGCATGTACCTTTTGCAGCAAGGGGGCTGTAGTTACAGCTTTGAATCTTTCACACTCACCCATATTCGACATAGCCCTTAATTTTCTGGGATAAGAGGAGACAAAAGGGGACATTCTTTTCAAAGTTGAAGATGAGACCAGGCGTTCCTGGTGATCACTGGCATCTAATCCTTGAGAAAAAATATTTCGGCACTCATTTTCAGGCAGATCCTTGGAATTGTAAGAAATCAAGCTAGACTTCCGAACTGGTGACTTGCCAGATCCCTGGAACAAGCACGAACAAAATATCAGGACATTGAATTCAATTTAAGTGTGGTCAAGGGATCTCTATGAATAAACCAAAAATCCAACCATAAAGAAAGTTGTCGAAACATTGGAATATAGGCTAAAATTAAAAATTAAATCATAAGCTATTATGTTGAGCAAATAGAAATTTACCTTTGACATAAGAACCCATTGACCATTTTGAAAAGTCTGGCGTGCCCTCATGTTTACCTTGAGTACCGTTAACTCTTTGCAAGATACCCACAGCCTTACCAAGTAGAAATCTCCGTCAATGAATTTCAAAACAGTGGCTGCTCTCCAAGAACCAAAATTGTAAACCTCCACGTGATCATTTGCTGCCCAATTCCCAATACCTTTAATTGGAGGGGGAGATGGTCTGATGGCCTTCCTCGAAACTCTTACTATGCTAGCCTCACTTGTTGTACTAGAACGGTTATACTGAACGCTGTAGGTGTGCCCATTACCAGAAATTATTCGCGCACATCGCCATTCGACACTAAGTCTATCAGTAGTACCAGGGATCTCCACTTTGCTTCCCTTCCTCAATCTCATGATGACTACTTCAACTCAGAGACGAACCTGAGGCATTAATACTTATACGTTAATATCACAAAATAAAAATAAAAATAAATGATTATTTCAGATAAACCAGAAGGATTATAGATTATCTTCATACAACTTCTACCAACGATGAAAATAGAATCAAAATTAAGGTAATCAAAATTAAGGTTTTAAACAGCCCACGGCGGTAGCAAAGTCAAGGTTAACCGAATCTCTATCGCAATTCAGACCACGATGTGGATGCATAGATTGCACTTGCCGGAAATTTCTCACGAGAAAACCATGACAACGACAATTCAAAACCTTGATCGCTAATCACTAATCAATCAAGTGTGCTTCAATCGAATGAATTCATCAAAAAAAAAATTATTGCTAATCTAAACAAAATAAATCTCCGATAAAATTTGCAATGAAGAAAAAAAAAATCTTCTATGAAAATTGTCATCGCGATTAATTGAAAGTAACTAAAATCCCAAAATAGCTATAAGTGACATGAACCTAAACAGCTCGAAATGAAGATGATGAAAGATTACCTGTATCTACGATTCACGATGCGAGATCGCTTACAATATCTGAACTAATCGCTGCGCCTGTAAGTATCTTTGATTTTTCCAAGGGGAAGAGTATGGGAAATACGTGCAAGTTAGGGTTTCAGAATTTATTGTCAAAAATGGCATAATTGTACAATTTATGGGAGCAGGGGAGATAAAAATAGCCAAATGGGCCGAAAATCATTGGGCCATTTGCAGGCTGGGTACGGTGTAATTTGTATTTTTCAAGAAAAATAATTTTTAATTCACTTACTATATAAGTTTTGTTTTCTATATAAAAAATTAACTAGTTCATTAATTTAATATTAATTATCATCAAAATTTATATTTTATATTATTTATGCCAACATAACAAGTAATTCTAAAATATATGTAAAACTAGAGTGACCTGTGCTGTACTAATTAATAATAGAAGATAGAATCGGATAAATGTTAATTAATTAAAATTATTTTAAATCCATTTAAATAATTTATTATAAAAATTAAACGCTCATCATTTATATCTATATTTATATTTAAAATATATAACTATATATAAAGAAAATTTCTTGTGTTTATATTTATTTTCTAAATTAAAATAATTATTTTATCAATTTTACCTTTTTTATTTAATCATTTTTAAAATTTAATTATTTATAATTATAAAATTACCTATAAAAACTATTTGAAATAATTTTATAAAAATTATTTATATTTAATTTCATAATATATACTATTATATCTATATTATTTGGACATTTCACAATAATATTCAAAGACAAATTATCAAAATAAAAAATATATTAATATGGTCCTTTGAGAGTTAAGACTATAAAATTATACTATTTATATACCAAGAACAAAAACTTTAGAGGTAATCATATATCGAACTTACTAACCACTTGAATCTTCGTCACAATCTCAAAACTCTAACTACAAACTTCTTATCCCTCGTAAGTATCTCTAAACATACATCTTCATTTGCTCCCACTATAAAAGTGATCATCACAAAAGATTAACACAACACAAGACCACAAAGTGCAAGGGGTAAGCTAGTATACAAAAGAATTGTCCTACGACTATTTAAAACATATCAATTATAAGTCATGCATAAACAACTCAATAATTCACATAATATCACAAAGATATTTGACACTAAATTCAATTATTCAAATACATGCATTTGGAATCGAAATTACTAAATATTTGCACTTGTAATGGTCTTTATTGCTCTTGCTTTATAGAGTCACTGTCAATGAATTTCATTCTACCACACAAAGTTGATGATTGTCATCTAAGGTCATTATCCTACCTTAGACTATGACCTCCTACTACTTTTAACTCATAAACCGTTATACTATATTTGAGTGTAAATGATCATTAGAGTTTTAGGATGTCACCTTATTTGAATTCGTAATCCAATGCATACACTAAATTAACACCATCATAAAATCTCCTGTGAGACCCACAACAATACTTTCTGAATCATGTACATCTACAATTATATTTTCATATTCACATTTCGATAATTCTATCTCAAATATCAAAATAATCATATATTTTACAAAAACATACCAAGTGAAGTTTCAAAATACTAACATTCTTCATACATCATATCTTTAAAATTAACTTAGTCAATCACAGGTTAAGAGTAAGGAATTAAAATGCTGCAGCATTTTTGTTTAAGTTAGATTTCTCTCGCTTAAGCTATATTTCTCTCGCTTAAGCTATATTTCTCTTGCTTGAGCTAGGAGGCTCTTCCTTAAGCTATAAATTTTCACTTGAACGACAACTTGAACAGAGAACGAAGTGAATTTTATTATTCTCGCTTAAGCTATATATATATTTTTTTTCGCTTGGGCAAATCTGATATCGCTTAAACTAAAAATTATCGCTATAAAATTACAAATTTTCACTCATTTCAGCATGCAAAAACCAAAAACCAAAAATCTAAAACAAAAACAACACAATCACTCTAATTAATCAATCTAACCCATCAAGATGCAATCAAATACCAAAATAAATAATTTATTATTTTGAAATCTAAAAGAAAAATCTAGATCCCCTTGCCTCAAACCTCAAACGTATTCCAAATTTGATGAGGAGGAAACCCCAAAGAATTTTAGCACCACAACCCCAAATCAACATGAAGGAAGAAAACGTTCGATTTGATTTGAAGATGACATAATGATTCCAAATTTGATCTCTCTTTCAAGAAAGGCGAAGATTCAAATGAAGGAGATGAAAATAAAGGTTGAGTTGAGGTGGAGAAAGGGACGGAGTTGAGAGAAATGAGAGGAATATTCACATTATCTATATTATTATCATAGAAATATAATTTACTATTATATAGTTATTATTATAATAAATGAAATTATTATACTAAATTATTTGGCACTCAAGCACTAATATTCATGTATTATGCTAATTTATCCAAAAATATTGTCACTACTGTGGGTAATGCGGTGCCTCCTAGGCGTTCTCGATCCATGTACGTGCTGACATTCTACATCGTTTTTCTATTTACACCAACTTTTTTATTCTTTAAACTATCTAATTTATATTTGAATTTTTAATATTACTCACCCTTCTCTTTGCGCCCCAAATTTCTAGCTCACTCTCTTCACACCCCACTACCTCGTATTCCACTCTTCATTTCTTTCCAAGTTAGCACAATTTATCTGATTTTCTTTTTGTCTTCAAGTTGACGAAAAATAGTATCCTTAATAGGCAAAATAATTCTCATCATGTATATATTCAATTAAAATATAGTATCTTCAATAGGCAAAAAAAAAATAGTTGACATCTAAGAAAAAAAAATAAAAAAATAATTAAAAACATTCAAATCAATGAGAAAATCAATACTTATTAAACCTTAAAACTATAATTCATCTAGGGTTAAATATTTTTTCATTCACTAAATTTTGATGTAAAATTAAAATTTATTTTAAAATTTTAATATATTTTGTTATAAAACTTTAACAATAAAAAATATAGTCATTTCAATTCAATTAGATTAGATTTGGTTGCGTATCATTTCGTTTTAATGTAAATTAAAAATATATATTTAATATATTAAAAAGATGTAATTAAAATAATTTTATATATATATATATATATATATATATATATATATTTAAATGTTGAGATCAAAACAGAATTTAAAACAGAGATAAATTGCGATTTCAAGTATTTTAGGTCCTGAAGACTAAAAAGATATTTAATACATTAATTTATTATCAAATTATGTATAACTATAAGTGTTCACTTTTTTGTTTTAAAGAAAGTGAATGCGTGTATATATATAAATCTAAATATACTCTTGGAAGAAATAAAAGTTGTCCAACATCCAATATATTCTACAGCAAAGCAGCAACATCCCGTAATAACTTTTTTGAAGCCTACCTCACAGCTTTTTCAACCCTAACCCACTCACAAAGAAAACAATATATTAATGTTGTTTTAATTATAAATAATTTGGAGAACAATAAAATAAAATAAATTTCTGAAGGAACTTGTGTAAGTGGCATACAGAATATCAACGACGTGATAATAGTTTTAAATCTATAGATTCCCGACACACACCATTTCAATATACTAGCTGGAATTTCTGCTTTCGAACTGTTCACAGACACCGTTTCTATTTTATTTTATTTTATTTTATTTTATTTTATTTATACACCTGTGTTACACTATTAATACCACTAAGTTTAGGTTATTAATTAAAAATTAAAAATTTCACTTTTTAAAAACCCTTGTTTGTAGGAGTGATCTATTTATATATAACCTTTTTCTAGAATAATACTTATTTCATGTATTTAATTTAATATTTCTATCACCTTTTTGAATTTACAAATTCATTTCGCAATCCATAGTAAAAAATTAAAATAAAACAAAATCTATATCCCTTTTGCGCGCCCAAACCTGCGTTGCTTTTAAACAGTCAACCTTGAAAAGAAGATTGTCGATTTATCGAATGTTTCTGTTTAAGAAAACGACAAAAGTTCATCCCACTTTAATGTACTTTAGGTATAATTTGTACCTTTCTTTTAATAAATCGATAATTATTTCAATAATTAATATGGACAACGAAATTGCCGAGACAATTAATAATCATTTTTTCAATATTTTAATTAAAAGTATTCTGACCTCAAGTAAAAAGTTAAATGCCTAATCCCAGTTAATTCATCACAAAAGCAAATTTAACTAAACTCAAAGTAATGAATAAAATCACCAATAGTATGAAATGTGTTAAGTTAAAAAATCTAAAAAACATCAAAGACTTTACTTACCTTCTTCCAGAATCAGATCAGTCCAAGAAAGATAACTTTGATTTTGTATTTATTTATTTAGTTTTTAATTATTCAAACTGAAACCCAAATTTAGTATTATTAATTCGTCAATTATCAGAATTAACTCCCCCATTCTACGCTTCATTCAATAATTGACAATAATAAGAATAAAGTACAATAAAGTTTGATTTATATAGATTACTAAATATATTTATTAAAACTTAAAAATGACTTTATAAGTGCTGATTATGGACATTTTTTTATATTTATTTTCCTTTGTTATCTTATAAATTAATGTTGCATTACATTTTTTTATCAACTGGGAAAATATAAACTAAATACACAAAGTTGACACAGTTTTGGAACACTGCAGAAGCAGCTAATTCCGGTTGTAACGATTAAAGTATGAAGATCACGATCCAGAAGAGTCATCAATAACTGAAGAAGTCAAAGTTTGTGATGATATGGAATGATTAACTCATATCTCTAATGATCTTTTGTAGAGTTAATTTCGTCTACTAATAAATAATAATGACCAGATGATTACATAACCATGTATGTATTCAAGATATATTCTATATTTAAAATTAGAATCGTCGAAACGGGTAACTTGATCTGGTCCAACTCGACCTATCACGGATTGATCATTTAGTGAACTAATTCAACCCGACTCATTTATTAAAAAGTTAAAAAAATTCGAATCCGACCCGACTCACCACGGGTTAGTGGATTAAATGAGTTGAATTACGGACTCACTTAACTAAAAAACTACAATTTTTTTTTAATTTTTTTTCAATCAAAACTAAATTATAATTATAATTAAAATCTAAATAAACTTCAATACAATCCAAATACAAACTAAAATTAAAAAATACCAAATTATTTTTGTGTTGGCTAAAAAAATAACCTAACTTGACCCAAATGTAAAATTCAACTTAACAAAAAACACTCACGTGACCCTTTATTTGCAGGTTGGACCAACCTGGCTCACTACGGATTCAACCTGAGTGCGTTGTGTCAAAAATCAACTCGTATTAAAATTTTGTAAAATTTTTTCAACCCAACTCGACCTAAACCTGTAGTAGACCGAGTTAGTTCGTCGGTTTCAACTCATTTTGACGGCTCTATTCAAAATGATATATACCGAATTTTAATTCCTACCGAGAGTAATACGAGTTGCATTTACTAATTATGGATGAACTAGTTTACATTAAGTGTTTTTTTAAAGATTCATTGAACGAATTGACTTCTTGACTTCAGTAACCAAATTTCTTCCAATAATACATTCAATTTTTGCAACTTCATTTTCGTTGAACAATTACCTTCCTTCAAATTACCACAAATTTTTATGTTTTTTATTATTATTTTTTTCTGTTTTCATTCCAAGTTCCTTTACAAAATTTATTCATTTATCAACGTCAAAATACTTGAAATCAATACATCAAAGTTTACTATTATAATTAATATCTTATATATTTTTCATACTCTATTTACAAATCAACAACTTTAATTATAAAAGTTTCAAAATTTAAGAAAATTAATTAAATTGACATAAAATGGATTAATAATACATGAGTTAGACAATTGCCATTAATAGAGATAAAAAAAGTACACTAGATTATTGGACAAATATCTATGATTGAGTGTACATTAAACTCAACTTATATCAGTTTTTTTTTTCCCTTTCATTCTAAAAAAAACATGTTGTGTATTGACTTTCATAAGAATTTTATTTAATAGCACGTTAAATATTAAGTCCATCTGATGAATTTCTTTTTCACAGATTTTTCATATATCATAATTAACTCATATATATATATATATATATATATATATATATATATATATATATATATTTATATAAAAATTCGCTTAAAATTAAAACAATTCACTTTTATATAAAATAATCTGAGTTTATAAAAAATTAATTCATATTTCATTATTATTTCTCCATGTAAAAGAATCTATGAATTTTTTTTCAACACCTTAAGCAATTATTCAAAGAAATACTAAAAAAAAAGAATTAGATTATTAAAAATGTTTTTAAATGAATTTTTAAAATAACTATAAATAATTAGTTTACATTGTATAAATTTTGTTGAAGAATAAACTTATATTTTGTTTAGGAGTCTCGTCGAAAGTTACTGTTAAATAAATAATCGCTTATGT
>Ga0214545_1002683_pt1 | contig 34261 bp, 18 predicted proteins | sample CNSS4metaG_FD_160064 | JGI IMG/M metagenome (GOLD analysis project Ga0214545, IMG submission 160064) | Root nodule microbial communities from cowpea collected in UCLA plant growth center, Los Angeles, California, USA - CNSS4 | ecosystem: Host-associated > Plants > Roots > Nodule | place: USA...
TAAATAAATAAGTAAATTTATAAAAGGATGAAAATATTTAAGATGGATAAAAGTGGAAAACAAAAAAGTAAGGGTGCACGAGTAATTGGTGGGGTGCACAAAGCAAATACAACAACAAACTCAAAAACAAAAGACAAAGGCATGGGGTGCAGGAGTATCACATGTGAGAGGTGCGTGAAGTAACATGTGGGGTGCGTGCAATAAATAAAGGAATGTGTTAAGGAAACGCAAAACAGAGGTGTAAGAATTAAAAAAGGGGTGTACACGAAGAAAAGAAAAGAGAAAGGTGTGGTTAAGGTAAAAGAGGGGGTGCGTGTGGTAACTCAAAGCCTGCAGCTCCCCTTTTTTTCCAGAAAACCCTAACAAAAGGGTTCCTCCCCTCACATGGCAGCCGCTTCTCCTTGACACCACCACGACTCCGACCTCTGACCTCTGGGACCGCGCCTGCACCGCCTGACTCACCGGTGACGATGCCGACCACCGTCGCAAGCCCCGCCGGCGACGACGTCGTTATTCGATCCGCCTCGCGTGAGGTACCTCTGCGCCAACATACGGCCAGCTTGCCGGCGGCGTCAATCGACGCCGGAGACGTCGCTCTCGTTCTCGGCAGCGGCAGCGGCGTCCACCACAGACGTTGACGGCGAGAACCCCGAGACGCTCGACCTTCACTCTCCCTCTCTCAGGCTCGAGTCGCGCTGCTCTCGCGACACCCAGGGTCGCTGCGATTTCCGTTCAAAGCTCCGAACCGCCAGCGGCCTTCTACTCCTTTGCCTATCTTTGTGCTATGATTGGATGTGACTGATCGGAGAAAATGAGACTAGAATGGGGTTTTGATCCGATGCAGTATTGGATTGCATGGGTGAGGGCTGTGATTCTGATTTTTGTGCAGGTGGATGAACTTGAAGGTGAGTCAAGACAGATGTTGGCTCGTTCGTGTGCTAGTTGTGTGTTGGTGAAAACGAGTATGTGACAGTGATGATGACAAATGAATGTGATTCTGGTTGTTTTTGGCAGTCTTGCAGGTGAAGGTGATGAGAGAAAGATGATGTGGCGAGACAGATTGAGATTGAGGATGAGGTTATTTTCCAGCATTCACTCGGACAACAGTAACATCGAAACAAGAACATATCTTAACAGATAAAATAAAAATAAAATAAAAGAAATTGTGCTCTGGTCTTTATTGTTGCAATGGGAATAAACAAAAGAATAACCATGTTCATTTCAAACCATCCATACATTTATGAACATCAATATCAAATTAACATAAGCTCTAATTCATACACCCATGAACATCAACAACAACATCAAGTCACGGTAACATAAACTAAAGAGGAGTTAATAACACTTCCCGTGAAAATAAAACTTAATGCACTCACAGCTTTGTTTCCGTTTCCAAATTTGACTCCTTCTCTCCCTCACTGATTTCTAGTGCCCTCTCCCCTCTCTGTAGTAATTCAAAAAAAACCCCTCCTCTCATGAATATTCCCCTTTTTATTATGTAACCCTCTGCACCTTCCAATTTTGAAATTTGGGACCAGACTGAGAGCAGATGTTGCTTCCTGCTCCTTCAGCCATCATGACCATGCCACATACCTTTCCCAATACAAAACCATGATAGTATAGCATGCTTGGGTATGACAAAAGAGAGGCTTTACGTTACCTTTTTCTTTCCCCTTTCCCTTCTCTATGTTTTTTTCCTTTTTTTTTCTTTTTATATTTTTTTTATTAAACTATTTTTTTATTAAACTAGGATGAGAGACCGTAAAACAAAAAAGGAGCTGTAATAATAGAAAGAAAAAAAAAGTAATAATCAAAATAATAAGCCCAAATAAACAAATAAATAAATAAAACAAAACAAAAATAAAATATATAAAATAATAATAATAATAAAATAAATAGATAATTATTTTTCTCAAACCAAAACATATTTTTTCTTTTCTTAATTATTTATTTATTTATTCTTCTCAATTGAACTTTAATTAATTAATTAATTAATTATTTTATTTTATCATTGTTACCCGGACGAAATTGGGTGTTGACAGCTGGCATCGTGGTGTGCCTAATTTTGTAGGGGTGAGGTTGAGAACCCTAGGACTGCGTTGTTATGCTGTTATCACGTGACGTTTCCTTTAATTTCGTTTAATAATTAAATGGGACGTTACATAATATACTTTTTATATTTTAATTTTTAATTTTAATTCATTTTTAAGAATAATTTTCGTTAAATTCAATAAATCTTTGACAAGTAATTAACTATTATATAACAACATTTAAGTAAATAGTAATTGCCACACAATTAACGGTAAAATCTAATTACAGAAACTTAACTTTAAAATTTTGAGAACTTAATAAATTATCAAAATTTAATAAGGACTTAATTGATAATTTTTGAATTTATCGATAATTCAAAACGTAATTATGGCAAATTTAAAATACAAAGCTAAGTTTACAAATTAAATTAGATTTTCCTATTAAAATAACAATGAAACATTTTCTTTAAATAGTTTTGGTAAATTACATCTTAAAAACATTCTTAAAGTTTAACCATATTTCATGAATAAAACCATTTATAAAACTATTTTTAAAATATTTAATTAAATAATCATAAATAAGTATTTATGTCATTCCTTTTTAATATAATAAATATTTATTTTAATGTATTTTTTTTTTAATATTTGAAATAAATGAACACATTACGTATTACTTTAATTATTTTAATTATTTAAAATAAAATTAAAACTTTTGTATTGATTTTTTATTATTATATTAAAAGTAAAATATATTATATTAAACCCATTATTTATTTCAACAATTATTTTTATGAATTAAAAAATATAAACAATTTTCCTCTTACATTAGAAAAATGGATTGAGTGAAATGGCATGGACACATGTCCTCTTTTGGTGATTCCCAGCGACGCACCCAAATTAGTTCAAACCCTCCATCACCTGCCTCCATCTTCTCAAATAATAAAAACGTTGCAAACCAGAGCCAAAAAAAAAAAAACAAAAATATAAAGCCAAAAATACAAAGAAAATCCAAATCCAAAACCAAGAGAGAGACCCAAATCTCTCTCTCCGATCAGATCGGACACCCTCCGCGAAACGCAATACACCGCACGCAATTTCGATTCCTTTGTTCCTCCCAAACTTTCTTTTCTCAAATTTTCAAATTATTTTCCCATTTTTATGAATTCCTTTCATTACACCGTTATTGTTCATCAGTTCCGCGATCTGGGAAATTCCTTCTGATGCTAGGGTTTGGGGCTGCTTGATTCGGATCCATTGCGAGGGTGATGGCGATTTGCGCGTTGAGGTTTTGAATTTGTGCGTTTTTCTTTTTCGTTATAGATCGTTTGTTCTTGGTTCTTTAATGGCATCGGCTCAGGTGCTGCCTAACTCCTCCGCGTCGTCGCGGAAGCAAGAACATCTTGAAGCTGGCAAGAAAAGGGTATGGATTTGTTTGTTTGGTTGATTTGGGTTTGCTGTTTCGTTTTTGTCCTGATTGTGGACTTGTTGGAGATTGAGATTGAGAAATGTGTTGTTGATTTGCTTAATTCCGTGTTTCCGTTGCTATAATGTTGCGCATTTGTGCACGTGGGAGTAATGTGGGTGGTTCGGTATAGGGTTTTAATTTTTGTGGTTCGACTTGGATGCAGTTTTTTTATTTTTGCTTGTCATGAACGTTTTGTAGCTCTTGGATTATTGTACTGATTGTGATTGGGATGGTAAGGGGAAGGGAATAGTGAAATGATTGGAGGGGAGCTGAAAGGAACTGGAATTTGTGATCTTCAATGACGCATTACTTGTCAGTCTTTCAAGGTAGTTGAGGGGCAGGAAATAACGAGGGTGGTTGTTTCTGAGTATATGCAAGAGGAGGGTCTGTTGGATGGAGCTTGGTGATCTAGTAGCTTCTTGCTTGAGGATCCGTTTTTTGGGTTTACAAAGCTTATGATATTTTTTAGGCTGCTACGGTTTTAAATTATAGTCATGGTTCAGTCATGTGACTTGATATTGGTGGAAATTCTAGACAAATGTGGCTGCTATTGTGGTGGTGGATATTCCAACCAAAAACCATGACATTACAGCCAAAGCTGTGGTGGTAGGCCATTTCCTTAAAACCGTGGTTGCTATCGTTTGTTTTGGGGATGGTATAATTGTTGATTTGGTCCCCCAATTTTTTGAGTTGGATCGATTTGGTTCCCGAATTTTTGGAAGGTTCAATTTGGTCCCCGAGTTTTTGGAAGGTTTAATTTGGTACCCTTATTTTTTAAAGTGGTTCAGTTTAGTACCTCCGGTTATAATCTAGTTAACGCTGTTTGTATAGTGGTGAGTTGTCATTGCACAATGGAAACGTGGGTGAAGTTGTTAATCGGGTTGGCTTGTTTGTTGGGTGTACTTAACATCATTTTAGTCTCTATTGATGTTTCCTTGATCAAGTGTATTCAGGATGGTATTAAAATTAGTCTTTTAATTTGTTGCACAGAGACAACTCATCATTATACAAACAGTGTTAACTGGAATATAACGGGAGTTACTAAACTGATCCACTTTCAAAAACAAGGGTATCAAATTGAATCTTCTAAAAATTCGGGGACCAAATTGAATAAACTCAAAAAATTGGGGTACCAAATCAATAATTATACCTTTTGGGGATAGTGAGAATAATCTTGTGAGAGTCACTTTTTCTCCCTTCTTGGGATTTAGTTATCCTTCCTTTTGTATGTTACTCATACATTATTGCATTAATCTCCGTCACACTTATGCTTTTTGTTTAGGACTTGACTACTTGATATGTACTAGCTAGTTTCATTGGTGGCCAGGTCTGTTTCTTTTACCATCAGCTTATTTTGCATCGACTCTTGGGTTTGATTTGCATCATACAACCAGGATTTGCATCATACTGATCCTTCTTCCCGGTTCCCTTTTTGAAGAGTCCTATTTTAAAATAATCTTCAGTAGTCATAAATAATTCAAGCATATAATAATTTATCATGAGCATTTGGGGAGTGATAAATTTACCATGTAAAAGAATAAACTTGTTAGTTTATCATACAACCAGGGAAGCCATTTACCTAATAGTAATATTGTATATTGATAAATTTTCCATGAATGATGCCTTTTACTTCCAGAGTAGTCAATAGCAGACTACAGCAGCCTTGTGGTGTCATGGCCATGGCAACCACTATGTTGGCCCAAAGACAGAACTTCTTAAGACGTGAATTCTTGGGATTTTGCTCTTTTATTTATGGATATTTTTATTCTTGAGCATCTATATATATATATATATACACACACACACACACACATGTAGTATAAACTATTTAAATTATATCTGGAATTCCATAATAGTGGTCTTCCTGCCATAACAGATTAGGTAGGTTGGCCATTCTGTGCAGCTACTTGGGATTAATAACTGTTTTTCATATGTCTAAAGAAGATTTTCCTTTAGGTGCTAAATGCCTCAAGTTATGTTTTTATGTTGTCTTAAATGTTGGACTTTGCATGATTTGTAACGTATATCTCAGTAAATCTTGATTTAGTTAATCTAATTCTAGTCCCTTTATGTAGTTATTCTGAAGTGATTCAGTCGTTTATTAGGTTTAGAATATAATTTCCTTTTGGAATGTTATTGAAATCAGCTGTCATACTATAGAAGTGTTCATTACTTCTCTTAATCTCAGAATTCTCAGTTAATTACATTAAGGTTCTTTGAATGAAAAGGGGCGTTCTTTGTTTCTAACTTTTACTTAAAGGTTCTATAGTGGGCATGTCACTGTGATAGTTCTGCATAATGTACCCTTTTTGTCAAGAACCCAGTATCTCTACTTACAATTGTTTGGTGAAGATTTATGAATATGCTTTTTTATATTTGACACCTTGCCTTAAGCAATAGCCCTCTGGGCTTGAAGTGTTGGCAATTCATAGGTCTACCTTAGTCTGTGTTGAAATTTAACTTGTAATTAAATGAATTGGGCTAGGTTACAAGGAACAAACTGTAGATTGCATGATCATTAGAGGCTTTGAGACCTTGTCAAGAAATACATCACGCCTAAGCTCAACAGGAAGACACAGATGAATGATCTATAGATTCCATATATTTTCAATGCAATTTGATTACTCATTTCATTATTAGTTCTAAGTTACTGTGTTGTGCTACTTTGTAGTTTGTACTACTTCTGAAAAACTATTCTCTTTTGTGCTTTTCATTTTGTCAATCTCAAATATTTTGGATTTTTGGGTCTTGCAGCTGGAGGAGTTTCGTAAAAAGAAAGCTGCAGAGCGAGCCAAGAAGACTTCAAACTCTAGCCAAGTTCACAATTCTGATGATAACTTGAATAAAAAACAATCTTCTGAAGTTGAAAATGTACGCATTAACCAGTTTGATGGAGTTACGACATCTGATGGTGTGGGAGGAGCTGTTACTGACAGTTCAACTTTGGGGATTGGTAATGACAAGACTCAGAATTTGTTTAGCCAAAGTAGTAATCAAGGGTCTTTGGTTGGTAAAACTTCTTTTGTGAGGAATGATCTTAGTACACCTCCTACAAATTTGGTGGAGGCAAATTCCAATACTGATGAATATAATAGATATAATGCTTTAGTTATTGCATCTACAGATTTTAGACAAAACAATGTGACAAATAATGTGAATGATATGTATGGAATTCCATCAGGGGCAACAAACCACCAAAGTGTTCCTCTACACCCGCAAGAAAGTCAAGAATTTGATAGTAATGCTAGTCAATTTAGTTTACATGGGATGAATGATGACCAGTCAAACAAGAGTAACAGCTCGTTGAAGGATTATGCGGTTACTGATAATCTCACTTCACATTTTCCTTCAAAAAGCATACCTCAAAACTCTGTTGATGCTCTACAGCAAATCAAGCTGACAAATTCTAGCACTTTAGATAGTGGCTACTCACATAATTCGCTTTCTGGAGGTAATAGTTTACTTTTCATTTTGCTTTTATAGTTTCAAATTTTTGTAATTTGTTTCTTGTTTACCTTTTTCATGCATACAACCTGACAATCACATAGTGCTCTTTGCCGACATAGTTGTGCATAATATATGTTTTATTTCAGGTTTCAGTGAGTCTTTCAGCTCCAAGTTTAGTAGCTCTGATAATAATCTGCCTAGTCTTCATGGTGCAACTATGCCAAAATTTCATTCCACAGGTTTCGAAGCAAGAAGTTCCTCTTATAATACACAAATACTTCCATTGCCAGTGGAATCTAGTTCTAGGAGGTCACGCCCATCTTTTCTTGATTCTCTAAATGTCTCCAGGACTTCTTTGGGCTCTCCATTTCTTCAATCAGAGCAAAGTTCCTCTGTGTCCAATCATTTAGAATCAAGCAGCAATGATATACCAGGCTCTACTTATTTCCCTAAGCCACTGGAAGAGTCTAAAAGTGTGCCGCTTTTCCCAAATTTTAAGACTGAGAATGTTCATAGTTCACTTGAGCATTTAGCCCCTTCTGTTGTTGATAATGATAATCTTGGTACTCTGTTAAGTGCTAAGGAAAATGGCATGGAGAAGAATGCATATTACTCATCTTCAAAAAATGAAGACTTTGCTGCTTTAGAACAGGTGATTTGTGCTAGTTATAGTCATGATATTACTTTCTTGGAGCCTGTTATATGATGGATTACTGCTTTACTTTGTTGATGCTTTTTTTGATGAGTTAGTATAAAAAAAGTGATTTTGTTCTGTTTATTGTTTTCTGCTTAATTTACCAGCTACAAATGTCTGTTTGTACAAGCATCTGGTTGATGGGAATATGTTTGATATGCTAAATATGAGCTAACATGTGCCTACTTTTTATTAGAGTTGGAGAAATTTTTATGATTTTGTGCTTAAATTGTGAAAGAAATGTCAGTAGGTTAGAACTAAGATATTTCCGTACGTGATTGTGATATTTATGTTTGTCTAGTTTATACCAATGGAATGTGGATAGAAATCATCCATCATATTGGTTCATCCATTCAAGCAGCAGGATATTAGTTATTAGTCTGTTATTTGTGGTAACTATATCCAAGTTAGTTCCATTAACGGATTGGAGGTAGTTTAATTATTATGAGTGTTAGAAGCTAAATTGTCATGTAGTGGCAAATTGATTATAAAACAGTTCTCTGTTAGAAACTTCAGGATGACATTTAGGTGTTGCAAATAACTGCTTTAGAAAACAGTTTGTACTAGAAACTTTAAGTGATAGTTATATGTTCAAAATAACCCTATTGTACGTGGTCTTTCCATCTGATAGTAGGTTTTGTAATTACCCAGTGTGAAGTTATTTTGAGTTTGTGGTCAGAGAATACTTTGGTTGGAGACTTTTGTCTCTGGGACAGCAAACTCTAGTGCTGTCTTGTGTCTGATATTATAACTTATTATTTTATTAATTGGTCTTGTATCTGTCATACACTAGGGGTGTAACCTCACTATTTACTAGTGTAGGGTTCTACTTTTGATATGTCAACTATGAGTTGATTCTTTCTTTGGTTTGTGGGTCTAAAGGTATTTTATCTGAGTGATGAACTTGCAACAATGAAATGATGCATATTGGTTGTACAAGCAGCATTAGAAGCTCAATTTATTTGTATCTTATCTTTTGTGCTTTAGTTTATTCTTTCTTCTGTGGGTACTCGTACATTCTGCTTTGCATATTTGTTTGGTCTGTAGGTCTTTTCTATGTCTCTCAACTTGCAAAAGTTTGTAATTGTGATGCTTTAACTGAATTTGTAAATTGTAATTTTTTTAGTCGGTATTGAAATTATTCCAGTGAAAATGCACTCATGTTATAGACATCTTAATTTTCCACTCCTTTATTATTATATGGGAAAAAATAAAGGTTATATTTGTTTATATTTTTGTTCTCTTTTTATTTTGCAGTATATTGAAGATCTAACAAAAGAGAAGTTTTCCTTGCAACGTGCTCTTGAGGCTTCTCAAGTTTTAGCCGAGTCACTAGCTGCTGAAAATTCAACTCTAACCGATAATTATAATCAACAGGTTTGCCCATGTATTGCAGTATATAATTTTGAGGAATATTCAAGTTTGACACTGTTGCTGTTTTTAATTTCTTTGACGTTGTTTTCTAATCTATTTTTCTCTTAAAACCTAAACTACTGGTAAGTGACAACTTTATTAGTTACTATAGTTATAAAACATGCCTCGGTGTTTCAGAACTACCGGTCATTGCGCATATTATGATATTTCTTTTGGTGCTATTTAATTTTAATAATTTAATATGAAGAGCAACAGGTTTCCAGTAATTGGAGGCACTTGTACTGTACTCCTTTTATATTAGATCAAACATCTGAAAATTTTGGCCTGTGATTGTGTGTGTGAAGGAACTTAATTAGTTGTTGTAGTGTAAATGTCTCTTGCTTTTTGGTCTTTCAATTGTGGGTGTATAAAGGAACTTAATTAGGCTGGTGTAGTTTTTTTAGTCGGCGGGTTAGTTTCTTACCGTATTTTGAATTTAACTTGGTGCATCAAGTTTACTTGTGGTAAGATAGTTGTTTGTAAGGATATGAAGCAGTCACAACAATTTTTTGTTTCCTTGTTTTTGTAGAGAAGTGTTGTCAACCAATTAAAATCAGATATGGAGAAGTTACAAGAAGATATCAAAGCCCAACTGGTTTGTATCAACACTACCTTTTTGCCATTTAGTTGCATAATTTTTTGGCTGTGCTGGTAGCTTTGCAAATTCATTTGCGCACTTGCTTATATTTATATTACTAGATCATATATTGGAAATATTTTTATAAATTTAATTATTATTACAATGTTGTAGTTATTATAAGTTAAATATTAAAAAATATTTTATATATCAATCAAGTTGCTCATAGTCTTTTGAACTGCAATATTAGGGGGCTTAAGCTTGATTGAAATAGTATACTTAGCCTCATATAAAACTTGATGCAAAGATAATCAAGCATCTAATTAAGCGATGCGCACAGAGCTTGTTGAATTGAGCTTCTTATTGAGCTCATTGTGATTCCTTCCCATGTCTTCAGTAAGTAGAAAGTTTATGGTTGGATTAATTGGATGGCTCTTTGTATCAATTTGTCTGGATTATGAATGATATAATTTGGTAAACACGATAGCTGTTTTCACTTTCTTGATACCCTTCCATTTCACTTTATATCCTTGGTTTCCTGAAATGGTGCACCACTAAGGCTTATTTGGGTAGCCACAAATTTAGGAAATGTGCTAAAACAACAAAAGTTGTTCATGATCATCAATTACCTTTTGTTTATACAATCTTTTTCAGCGCTTTCCACAATCTTTTTTCTTATTTATTAAGTATATGTGATTATCAGTATTGTTAATAATTGATGGCATGGCGGCTTATGGTGGAAGCCATGGCAGACCAAATAAAATTAGCACATGTTTGTGTGTGTATATTACACATTAAGAAAGCTATATGGAATAAACTGAATAAAGAATATTTAAAGAATAAGCTAACAAAGCAGAATTGAAAAAATTGGCAGTATAATTATTGAAAGCAAATAATTATAAAGCAGTATAAATATAAGAAAAAGAAGCATAGACTTTAAAAAGAATTGGATAAAACATAATTTAGAAGGAAGAGTTAAAAAGAGGTATAAATATTAAAAAAACAGAATTGAAAAGAATTATTATCTAAAGAAGATAAATAATTAATATAAATAATGAAAAATAAAAATATTCCCATAAAGAAATAAAAAACCAAAAAGGCCCTGAAAGTTGTTCCTGAAAGATTTCTAAGAAAGGAGGACAGAGGTTGCCTGCCCCCGGGGTGGGGCATTGATAAAGCTTTTAAGAGTATTTGACTAAATGTTTGGATGCTTATGGGTTATGAAGGTAGTAAGAAAAAGTTTGTGACTGTTCCCTAATGTTTTAGGTTTTAAATCCTATTTTAGACCAAGTATAGGTCAGAACAGATGGCCTTTTTAAAGCCTTTTCCACCCTTTTATGCCATGGGTGTCGCTCACATTGTTGCCAACATTTAAAACCTGCTATATATGGCGATTTGTTGAAAAAGCACCATTGGTGCCAATCATGGTTTGTATGTAACAACACTTTGTCTGTTTTTAATCTTGTGCAGTTTATCTGTAAAATACTGATATTGGGTTCCTGTTTGCATTTTTCAAATCTACATATATGGTCATTGTTAGAATAATGTATATTATCTTCTAAACAAAAGTTGTTGTGTTGTTTTTTAATTAAAATTTTTTTTTTTTTTTTTTTTTTTTTTTTTTTTTTTTTTTTTTTTTTCGATTATCCTCGGGATTTTTTTTTCTTTCCTTAAGCTTTTGTTGTCAGCCACTGATCCTTGTCAATATATGAATCTGAAGCAGTAGAGAGAGATCTAAGTTAAGAATTCTCAAGCTCGTTCTCTCGTATATTGTTTTTTAAGTTGGTATTAGAGCAGGTCAGTCCCGATCTGCCTGTCTTGTCCAGTGAGAAAGTGTTTTCCCCTGCTGCCTTTGATTTAAGCAGTAGAGTGATCTGAAATGCCTCTGTGAGGGAAGCCCAACCTGATTGGTCATAAAGACTTGTTCTCCCTCATGTTCCATCACATACTGTTTCTCTATGCAGCTCAGTCAGAGGTGTCTTGCTCACTCACAGCATTCCTAACTGGAACACCGTTGTGCTGCCTCCATGAGTTTTGTCAACTTCTTCTGTCATTGTTCCAACCCTTACCTTAGCTTTTCGAATTGTTCATGTGTAGGTTTTCTTTAACAATAAGCAAGTTCTCCTTTGTTTTCTAAGTGTTTTTTTTTCGGGGTTTCTACTACAGCTGTGGAACATTTATCTGCTGGACTTGGCACTCTTTTCTTGGTCTCCAAAAATTATTTTGGAAAAGCTGAATGTTAAATTTTTTTATCTTGGTTTGCTTCTGTTGAACTTTGGTTTCTTTGCTAAGGTTTTCATGATCACTTGGAAAAAAAAAAGAGTGTGGCATCATCAAATGTTGAACAATGGAAGAAGTTGAGGTTCCAACTTTGTACACTATTGTGGCAATCTGTGATTGAATACAGTGGAACCCTAAGAACACCCAAAACATATAAATCCTCTGGGAAGCATGTTCAAAACATCTTTGCAAATGACATTTAGAGATTTTATGAGTCTGCTCATAATTTGGAATATCTTAAATGGATCATGATATAACATCTTTTATTACTTTTTATTGAGGAACTAAAAATGTTCTTAGTAGCTAACTCATTGGAAGAAATCAAGTTAAAGTTGGGTAAGTTACATATTGTGAATACTCTTCGTGCAATGAATCAAGATTTTGATCATATTCGGGATCAAATCCTAACCAGTCAAGAAGTCTCATCAATGAAGAACTTAACAACATTTCTACTCTTATTGTGTTCTTATTTTAAAATTTAGAAATCCTCATGAGTATGCTAAAGCTTCTCCCATAGTCTCTAATCATGGAAGTGAGTTAGTGGCAATTGAGGAGGGCATGGTGGCTGAGGATGTCATCGATGCTCTTATTGTAATAGAATGTATCATACTCATGACAATTGTTACATGTTGCATGGCTTTCCTAAGAAGACATCAAATATCTGCAAATCTTAAAGAGACGAATCAAAGTTTTTTGGTGAAGAATATTGGAGGTTAAAATCCGATAGCCGAGCACAAACTTCTACACACCCTTGTTTGTCCACAATCTACATCTCACAATACATGGAAAGTCAAAATCCATGGATAATTAACTTAGGTGCTCCTGAACATGTTTCTGGTAACACTTCAACAAAATGGTATATAAGAGAGAAAAAATATATGCTTGGTTGAAGCTGTACATACCGTATTACTTGGTAGTAATATACTAGTTCATCAATGAGTGATGCTATTTTTACAACTTGTTTTCTTATCAATAGAAGGTCTTCTTTGTCCCTTGATGATAAAATTCATTATGCTTCTATGTTTCCAAATGAATCTCTTTTTCATGATACTCCTCATGTATTTGGTTTGTTTTATACATGACTTGTCTCTAGATCTTGACAAACTATAGGCAAGAGCCATCAAATGTGTCATCCTAGGATATTATTGTCTTCAAAAATGGTATTGTTGTTATTCTTCTGAAACAAAAAGGTACTATGTGCCTGCAAGTTTCACTTTTTTGTTGAAGAGACATCTTTCTTCCCTTCTCTTCACAAAGTTGATTCTATCCAACATGTCTCTCCCATTCCGACAGTGGTTGAACCCTTGTTTTTTCCTGCTCATGATAACTCTCCAAGTTCCTATGCTACTTCAAACCCTCTAAAGTCATTGTAGTTTCCTATCATCACTTATCAACATTGGCAACAAGTGGCAAATTCTTGAACATAGTCATACATGGGGATTAGTTCTTTTGTCACTTGGGAAGAAGCCAATTGGTTGGAGATACGTTTATGCCATTAATGTTAGCTAAATGGTGAGGTTGATCGCTTGCAAGCTCAAATGGTGGCCAGAGGCTATACTCAGATATATGGTCTGGATCACATTTGTACTTTTTCTCATGTAGCTAAAATGACTATTGTTCCGCTCTTCTATGCTATTGTAACTCTTAGGCATTGGTGTCTTCATCAATTGGATATTAAGAATTCTTTCCTTCATGGTGATTTTGAGGAGGATATCTACATGGAGTAACCTACAGGATAGTTTTGTTGCTTTTAAAGGGAGTTTGAATTGATTTGCATCTATGGTCTCAAGTAATCTTCACATGCTTGGTTTGGAAACTTTAATCATATTATTCAAACTTTTGGCTGAAATGTAGTGACAAATTCCTTGAGAGGAGCTTGGATTTAATTTATATGTTCCAAGCTTGGAACGCACAATTTTTATGCTCTAATTTGAAGGGAGTGTTAGAGTGGTTTATATTATATTTCCAGCAAGAACTATTGCGGTGTAAGCTTGGAACATACAATTTGTATATAGCTTGAAGGGAGTGTTAGAATAGTTTATATTGTCTTTCAAGCAAGAATTGCTGCACTGTATCTATTTGAAACCTAGTAGTATCCTAGGGGCTTTTCTTGTTTTGTCATCTTTCCTTAATTTCTGCAAAAGCCTGTTTAAGCTACCAATCCAATATATAAATCTGAATCAGTAAAAAGATCTAAGTTAAAATCCCTCGAGCTCTTTTTCTCGTATATTCTTTTTTAAGTGTCTTCAATGATTTTTGCAGTGTGGTGTTTTTCCCGAAATCTAAGATTGTTGTGGTCCTATTTTGGAGCTAAAGGTTTTAGGGCATTAAGCTTGGTTTAACTTCTGCCACATTATTGTTGATTGTCTTTGGTTGAAAATAGACTGGTTTCGTGTCAACAGGCTGAGCTTGAGGCTTTCAAGAGTGAATATACAAATGCTCAACTAGAATGTAATGCAGCTGATGAGCGTGCAAAATTATTAGCATCTGAAGTTATTGGTTTAGAGGAGAAGGTACTGATTTTTCTTGGTATGTTTGCCTTTTGTTCTTTTCAGGATAAAATATAATTTCTCCCATATTTTATCTGAAATCCTGTTGTTAACTTCACTTATTTTGAAATTTTTTAATCTTCATCATGTTGGCATTTTCTGATATTTGATTAACTACTCTACTGTCATCTGAAATTAATTGATGACTAAAAGGTTATGCAAAACAGATAGAAATGATAAATTAAGAAATAGTGTTATTGATATATCTTCTAATGATTTGTTGAAGGAATTATCATGAAATGAATCATATCAATGAAACTAATAAGTTAACTATTTTGACTTTCTCATTATGCTTCTATCGTTAGATACACGACATATTCAAAATTCTCTTAACATACCGAAGGATAACATGTATGTGGGTGGAATGTTCTTGATCAAAAACCTTTTTGTTGTAGGCATGTATCCCATTGTGGAAATTCCGTAGAATCTAGAGACCCAAACTATTCTAGGAACCAGTTGAAATAGCATGGGAAATTTTTTAATTCCAAGAAGAGCCAAGCTGACCTGATACTGACATTGGAATTGCTTGCAACACAACAACACCACTACTTTTTAGTGAGGGTGTTTGTTGTGCACCAGCTTGGTTTTGCACAATATTGGTTGTGCACGCTGGTGGATTCTGTTCTAGCAATTGGGTATTTGGGTACTTACCTCGGTTCTAGAAATGATGTTCATTTGTGAAAGTTTCAATCTTAATTTATAACAGTGGGGTAAAAACTCCTTTGGACTGTTTGCCATGTTATAAAATGTGTTTTGTTGCCACTCAATTAATCAGACGACTTTGTCCCCTTTTCATTCAGTCAAAGGAGCCAAATGCCCTATTTTTGTGTGCACAAGCTGGAAAAATGCATCTTTTCTCTGTGCTTGGATAAAACTCCTTGGTGACGCCATCAATCACAATCTCGAGCCAACCCAGATGTGTTGCAGCCCCATCCCTGTTCAATTTTCTGCTGCTTTTGTGTTGTCTGTGCAGTCTGTTCTTCCTTTTTGTTTCTTTCCCTTTCTTTGTTGTTTTTGAGTTGTTTTTTTTTAAGATTATTTTTTATTGCTAATGATGAATATGTTTTTAATTTTAAGTAAATTTGTAATTTTTAAACTTATATATATGTCTAATATATATATGATTCTTAAACTAATATACGCACACATAATTGAACTTTAAAAGTAATTTCATACAAGTTTTGAAGATTCTATTTTGCATTTTGCTATCTACGTATGTTCCTTATTCTTTGAATATAAATTTATATTAGAGGTTCATTCTTGTTTTATGTTTTGAACTCATGTTCAGTGTCAACCCTTCATCTTATCCTAGGAAGGGTCTGAGTTTAATGATCCAATAATTTTTTTATGGAGACTTCAAAAGAGAAAAGTATAATAGCTTGGATTATTTGTAGCACATATCAGAAAAAAATTGATTTTGTACTGTGGAAAAATTTACATATAATATAACTACGAATATTTGTATCTTAGACAACAGAGATGTAAAGCCATTGATGAACTTCCTCTGAAAAATTGAATGTTTTTAGGAGAACTGATATCTGATTTGTTAAGAAGCCTTTATAACGGAAGGGTAACTCCATTTTTTAGAATTTATAATTAAATTAACTTTCAATACAAGTAAAGTGGACCAGTGCACTGTCCGGGCTTGAAGTGCTAAACGGTTCACTTGTTTAAAAAGAGTTCAACATCCATATTTCAATGTGTGCAGAGTGGTTATGTAATGTCTATCCCCTAAATCATGGGGTGCAAATGTCAATGTTCCAATTTAACTCATGTAGGTAGTTTTTTGTGTATAGATATAAAAAATATATTAGATTATAGCTTTAATCTGTTGTGTTCAACAAACGTGTCAGGCACTCAGACTAAGATCCAGTGAGCTAAAGCTGGAGAAGCAGTTGCAAAATGCACAAGCTGAAATTTCTTCATACAGGTACTTTTGAGGTTTTAAATATCCTTCAAATGAACTATAGATGGCAAGATTTTTATTTGTTGAATATTCAATCATTGATTCCTGCCAAAAAGATAGCACTAATATGAAGGGTATTTGTGTTAGGAAGTCTGGTCTTATATTTAATCTTGCAATTGTGGTTTTTGATATCCAAATTTGATGGTATTTTGTCGTATCTCTGAATATTTTAAATCATTGGACAAGCTCAAAGCATAGTTAGTTAAAGAAATTTGAGGTCATTGGTGAATAGCTGAAGTGGCGCTAGGATGTTAGTTAGAGCCAAAGAATGAAAGAAAAAAAAGCGACGCCATTCCTTATCCTTCATTTTCTGCCTAAGCCTTTAAGAAATCTGTTCTTACACCACATTTCATGCATGTTTGGGTAATTGGTGCAGAGTTACTGGAGTGGGCTTTATTTCTGAAGAAATAAGCAAAAGAAATCTCATACTTGGTTTTCCCTCCCATGCTTATGTTTCTTGCATGGAGATTTCTTTTCCTGGAAGTTCTTACTTTTTCTGGTAAAATATGAAAATGTAATTTCCTAGTGTTTTAAGAGAATTTTATGGAATTATTTGGGAGAATCACCCACATTTAATTTTTGGTGGTTGAGAAAATACAATTGAAATTACCTTTCACTGAATTTAATTTTGTTTTTGGCACTAATCTAACATTGGGTTGGCAGCCAGACATTGAAGCTTTTATTGTATAGATACCTTTTTCTACATTTTTTAGTTTAAATATAATTGACCTCATTCTGATGGAATTTGACTTTATGTCAGCTCCTCATATCCTTTTTATTTTGTTGTTTCTTAGGCATTTTAAAATATTTTTCTTGTTTCATCTAGGGCAATAACTGTTCATAATAAATATTGCAGAAAGAAAATTTCTAGCCTAGATAAAGACCGCCATGATTTGCAGTCCACTATTGATGCTCTACAAGAAGGTAATCGGACTTTAGCTGTTTTTTATTCTTCATTTCAATTTGACGAATTTTGATGTTTTATTTGAAGTTTAACTTTTATTTATTATTGGCCATCCGGATTTTGTTTAATGTTGGCGCCTATAATTATTTGAAGCTTATAAACTGACAATGAGAATAGAAAATAGAAAACAAATGTTTTTGGATTGTAGATATGACGCCTCTCTCTAGCTTACAGTCATACAAACAGATAATATTCATTATCCAAATTCCAATAATCTGAGTACTTTGCTTTTAGTCTTTAGGTTTTATATTATTGAAAATAATGCTGATCTTATGTGCTTGTAGAGACAAATGTTACACAATTACTATTGTCCGTAGTTAGGTTCACTTGGTGGTTACCTATCAAAAAAACCGTTTATCCTTAGTTTTAACTTTGCGACATTGTCAAGTCTGATATCTATAACTCTATGTGTATTTTTTTATTTTCTTGAGCTGTTGTTTCTGAAACAAATACTATCTTTTGCATGGAAGTCTTAACGCATGCCTACTTTGATATTTTCTGGACTTAAATTGTTGATGGTTTTTACATTTATTGTTTTTTCTGTTAGGAAATCTATCATAGTGCATATTGCAGAATTATTTTTATGCTTATCTCTTTTAACTGTTTATCTTTTTCTGGATATATTAGAGTTAAGTGAATTTATCTGTTGGACCTTTTCTTTTTATTGGTGTATATCATGTGATTAATTCATTTTGTCCTTTTGAATTACTTGTCTTTTCCTTATGAAGACAAAAATATTGGAGATGTGGTAAAAAAATCCTAGTAAACCATTCATTGCAACCTCTTAATACGAATCAAATGCAAACAAATTTTGTTTAAGTTGAAATATTGTGAACTCAGAAACCCGTGTTCTTTCTTTGCTGTTACCCTGATACAGAAAAGAAGCTGCTGCTTTCTAAGATGCGAAAGGTTTCAACGACTGGAAAGTCTATCGAGAGTCAAACTAGTAAAAGGGATATTTCTACATCCACAGAGGATTTAGGTTTGTTTGCCTTAGTTAGCGCTATTACTTTTGTCTGTTTTTGGTATTCTTTATGGTTTTCAATTTACATATGCTGTGTATTCGGCATCAATTGGGCAATTTTGCATACTAATCTTCAACTGAAGCCTTTTTCTTTGTTCCCTTATTCTTAAGTAGGAATAAGAGAATGAAATGCTTAGTACCCACTAATAAAATATGCTTAAAACAGAAAAAAGTGTAAGGTCTATAAAAGTTCTTACGTAGGCAATCATGTGAATATTTGATGTAATATACTTAGCTTAGGTTCATTTTATTTTATTATGTTATTATACTTGAAGATTTAGAGTTTGCTGGAAAGACTTGAGTGAATATCTATGCTCAGCAGCAATATGCATACATATATATGTATGTATAGAGGGGAGGGATCCACCTACTCTTGGAGTAAATTTAGAATGTTGCTCTTAATTTGGACTATTTATTTGATTTCAAATCAATGGTTTAGATTAAATAACTAAAACTCATCACGTGACCCATCTTTCACAAGTAAGCTTTTGTCTTCTCATCTTAAACCAGTTGTCCCCTATCATAAAACTCTCCGAGCATTTTACTTCAGGGGACTGACCACAAGAGAACAACTTCAGTATGGCTTCATTGCACTGTCGCAAGTGCAGCAAACTGTTGCTGTGGCGCCACAGTGCCACCATCTCGCTCTGATCCTATCCACACTCTTAACCATCCCAACACAGGGTTTGATATTAAATTCTTCAACACTTGAAGAATTTGGCGGTATAGCCTCTTCAAAGGAAGTTCCTGTATCTGTATGCATAACATTAACTAGAAATGTTATCAAATATATGTTATCATTAAGCAAGACAAGTTCTGCACGAAGTTACATTATTTCAATAATAAGAACTTCCAAAAATACATTTCTTGTGTTATAAATTATTTACAAAAACTAGAAATAAACAGTGTTCAGAATCATATCATATTAGGCATGAACACCATAAATTAGAGTATTTTAAAAAAGCATCAATTAGTGAAAGAGACATGATTTCAACATTTAGTTAACATTATAAAATGCTAAATTGTGGTCATGTGCTACTATGAGATATGACATTAGCCGGTGTGGTGAGCTGGGTGGCATTAGCGGCAAACAAGTATGACAAAGCTCTCGTCCTTCATCGTAAGTCGCATTTTAAGTGCTAAATTTGGACTGTTAACGTAAAGTAAAACATGTTCCAAATTAAAAGTGACTGGTCTTACTTATTGTTGCACTAAGTGTACTTTAATATATAAATATATATTATGGATGATAGGACGATCAGTTGAGACTAGGAGAACCTGCACCTATGTAAAGACTTTTCAGACTACATAAGCTGTACAAGACTATTTTTCTGACAGCTGATACAACTAGTCTTTTCTCAACAGTAGTTTACTAAAATGATAATAATATCAGCACTCCCCACCCATCCCGCTTTTCCCTTATTGCAAGAATATCTAATACACGGGTAACGTAACCAAGATCTGGTATCCGATTTTTCCAGCATATATAATCATGTGTTCTTTCTTATATTTTTACGGTGAATGTAACATTTGTTGGTATTTGCTCTTTTTGGTTAAAGTCACGAAAGATTAATAACGATTTCTTTTGGATCATATGCTCGTCTTCATTCAAGGATTTTTGTTTGAGTCATGAGTCATGACTGGCTGGCAACTGATACTGATTAGCAACTGATACTGATTAAAGTACTTGCTATTGCTTTTAGTATTTTACTGGATTAGTATATCGTTATGTTTATATATCTATATTTAATGCAGCAAGTGAAGACCCAGCTTCTAACTCTTCTAACCCCGAAATCAATGATAATGCTGCTGAGGCCTCTAGTTCATCGTCCTTAGTTCCTGAAACTAGACGCTCATCTCTTGGCGTTTCTTCTGTTAATATTCCTCATGATCAAATGAGAATGATTGAGAACATTAATGCACTTATTTCTGAGGTAGGGTTCGGTCTGTTGAGAATTCGGTGGGTGGCATATACCGCGCCTCTTTTCTGTTTACTATTTAGAGAATTTCTTTTGCCATCCGTATTGCTTTCCATATTTTTCTAGAGTAGTGTGAAACTGTTATCAAACAAGCCCACATTAACCTGTCTACCTTTTTATGTGTAGCTGTCATTAGAGAAAGAAGAATTGATAAGAGTCTTGACATTGGAATCATCTGAGTGTTCCAGGATGAAGGTACTTCAATTAGAATGCATTGTATTAAATGTAGAAAAAATAATTTTAAAATAGGAGATGTTATACGCGGAATAGCTCGTTATTTTACTTAAATACTTGTAATCTTATAGTTGAACTGCTAGCGTCCTAAATCAAAAGGATAAACGACATCCTTAGAATGTGAAACATAATAATTCGTGAAATCTAAATTATTTAAATTCAAATTACAGATTTAGGAATATATTTGCAACACTAATAAAAATGTGGGAGCTGCTTCTCTAAAGTTAGTTAAATTATAGAAAATTTCCTTGCCTTAGTTTGTCACATTGTGGTCTGTTTTGTTATTTTGGTTGTCTTAGTCTAACCTGGTAATATATGTTGTTTCTTTTCCTGGTTGAAGGAAATAAACAAGGAGTTGTCCCGAAAACTTGAGGTCCAGACACAAAGATTAGAGCTTTTGACTGCTCAAAGCATGGTCCATGAAAATATTTCTACTAAGCAACCAGATTCCCGCAGTGTGTATGAGAACATCCCATATGCAGATGAGGGTGACGAGGTAACCTATGCTAATTTTTACTGTAGTTTGGTCATGTGATCATATCGTCTGCATGTCTAGTGTGCAACGTAATTTATACATCATCGTTTTTATTTTGAGGTTTTGATGACGAATCCCAGAATACTATTTTATAACTGAAAGCTTCACTACTTGCGAGTAGTGCAGATATCTATATGAAACATTAGAGACCTGGTTTATGTTGTTAGTTAGAAGTAGTGGGTTTGTGCTGGAACCATATGAAGCAGTTAAGATTATAGAGATTAGAAAACTTGAAAATGAAGAAAAAGGAATTGATGTGATTTTGTGGTACTAGGTTGTGGAAAGGGTGTTGGGATGGATTATGAAGCTGTTTCCTGGAGGACCTTCAAAAAGGAGAACCAGCAAACTTCTTTGATGGGATTTACATCGGACTTGTATTCGTTGTCACCAAAGTCTTACTCAACTGTTTGGATGAATCATGAAGCTGTTTCCCAGTTGCCACCAAGGTAAAAGGAATCAGCACATTTCAACAACCCCAGATCCATGAGTAACATGTCGACAAAAGTCTACCGAGTTGCTTTTTGTTCTTGTAACCTCCTCAACAGGGTGGAGGTCGCGATCTGTAAATTTTGAGTGAATTATACAACAAATTCTTGAAAAGAGTTGACTTTCTCTGAGCTGCTGCTTATTGATCGGTGGTGAACTGGCTGCAATTATTTTGGAAGATGGTAATAAAATCTGTTGTGCCGTTTTATCTCTTTGATTGACAAATTTTGTGGGTATAATAGTTGGGGTATGAAAGAGACTGTACTAAGAAGCTTAGTGAGAGAGACAGATGAGTTGTTAGAGAAAAATGAGATGTGAGAACATTTGTTGAATGTATATGCTAGATAGAAGTGCAAACAGAAGATTATTATATTGACATGTAATTGGAGTCTGTATTTTCAGTGCTTCACCTCACTTATGAACATTATATTTCCTTAGTATATACAGTGAACTTCATTTACTAGTTATTGCTTCAACAGTTTCAGTTGGATTGTCTAATTAATTACCTTCAAAACTCAAGCATTGAAATGAGGAATGTTACAGATTTTCTTACTTTTTTTTTTTCTTTCTAAAACTCTGCTGATTGAGTGAAAATTGTTGAAGTACTCCAATTTTAGGGTATTCTCCTTGTTTCAAGGAGACTAATTCAAATTCGGGATTTTAAACAATTTTAATAAAGTGCCTACGAGTGTATGAGAGAAGGTACCTGAAAATTTCTATTTTCTAATCAACATTGACGAAAGGCACCAGAAGAACGTAGAATTGGAATTCATTTTTAGTATCTCCGATTACTTGTTAGAATATTTCATATTCATCATGAAATAAAACTCCCAGAAGCAATTTACAATTTATTCCAGAAATGTTCTTTTAAAAAGTGTGAAGAGAAATTTCGCTTTATTATTTTGTAGTTCCGGAAAGCTTTCCGAATTGTCTTTCCAGTCTCCGCCCACCAACTGAAGTGAAAGCCATTAAAGAATTAATCAATTGTTAAAAAATAAAATAACAAGATTTAACTGTACGCTATTATAGTTATTTTTTAAGATTATTATCATTATCAGGGAGGAGTATTCGTTTGAGATTTTAGAGGATATTTTTACATAACGAAGTCCTGTAGATTATTTGCTATCACAATTTCATATTTATTTTTTATTATTTAAAATATTTTTTTAATAGCATCTTAAATGAATGTGAATCCGAATAATAAAATAAGTATATGTAAAATTTAAAATTAGAACAGAATTGCATTTTTTTAATCTAGAAACTAAAATTAGAAAAAAAAGAGAGGCCAAAATAAAATAAATACTAACAAAAACCTACATTGTAAATTAGGAAAAATGAAAATATCCATAAAAGAGTGTAACACACTAAAGAAATGAAAAAGAAAATCCTTTTTTCTAAGTAATAGAAATCTTTACGTATACGCAAATGTGCGCCCTCTCCAATCACTGTCAGGACACGGATATGTTTAACTAAATATTTTTATAGCACCGATTGGAAAAATGAAAATAATTAAATTATACTTTCTAAATCTTTCAATTTTCATATAATATATACTTCCCCATTTGAAAACAACTGAAGTTTAAAGTTTTGGAAATAATTTTAAATTTTCTGTCTTAGTTTTCAATAATATTTTAATTATATTTAGATGAATTATGTCAATATTTGTAAATAATGCATTTATTAAAAATATAAAATTATTTAAATAAATAAAATTTATTGTTACTTCTATTAGAAAAAACAAAATACTCAAACTACAATCATCTTAAAATATATTAAGTATTACTAAAAAAAAAAAAATATCTTAAAATATACTAAGTATTACTACAAAAAAATAAAATAAAATGAAGAAAAATTGTTAGATATTTGTTTGTACGTGGCATGTTGGGGCCACATCATTATGAACTAGTGGAGCAGAAGCTACAACAATGCACAATCTAAGTCACCTTTGTCACTAATCAAATCTCAGTTCTTCCACTTCAACTCAGCTATGTCTATCTTATCTCTCCATGCCAACCTCTCCTCTCTACCAATTTCCCTCTCCATTTGTTCTTCTTCGTCCAAAGGTTTCATCCTCACAACAACCCTTGAATTTCTCTAATATACTTTATCTCATTCTCTTCTCACCCATCTCTTGTTTCCTTTACTTCCATTTTGGGAATCAGATACAGATAGTTCTTTGAGAAAGGATTGGAGGAAAAAGTCCAAACCTATCCCACCAGGTGGCATCTACCCAGCAAAAGATCATTGCAGGTATATACTTACATACTTTGTGTTTGTGTGAATGTGTTAGTTATCCCCATTTCTATTCAGAATAGAAAAAGGGTATGTATTTGAAAGAGTAAAGAAGTTTACACATAATTCAAGCATAAATCATTTTTGTATAATGAAAAATGATTGACTTATACTATAATTATCTTTAAAGTCATAGATTTCTGTTAACAGACTATTACATTGAGAGTGCATAACCATGAACTCTTTTATTCATTAAGTTATGGAACATGTTGTAGTTGCCACATAACTTTCCATGTGATTAGTTCTCATGGTTTGGTTTTGTTATTGTTATTGTTCTTTTGGGACAGTCGTTGTGGGTTGTGTGATACATATTACATTGCCCATGTCAAGAATGCATGTGCTTTCTTGGGAGATGGAATGTCCAGGATTGAAGTAAGTCTCTTTCTTTCCTCTGTTGCTTATATATCTGCAATGCATAAGCTAGGTGCCACCCTTTGTTTTAGTCTTGTAAAAATATTTTGCCTAACTAAAGTTGCTTATTGTTTTCCCTTTCAGAGACTGGAACCCGTTGTTCATGGTAGAGGAAGGAAAACTGATAACATGGATGAGACCTACTTAGGGGTATATGAGGAACTTTTATATGCTCGGAAACTTCTCCCTGTGGAAGGTATTTTTTCTAAGTTGGGAACAGAAGATTCTTTCTCATTTTGGTGTCTTTGTTACTTATGCATTCTTCTGAGTTTGGTGTTGTCAGTTTTGAGGGTCTTCGAACAGAAGATTCTTTCTCATAATGTCATTGACCTTATCATATATAGTAAATAAAGTCATGTGAAACAAATTTGACTAATTGACGAACTGAATCGTAATGTAAATTAAACAAAGGGTCTAAATGATTGCATAATTTGGAGACCAATTTGAATGCTGATTCTATATTTTATGCTTCTGTGGAAAGCCAAGAAGTTATGACTCATGAGGATGTTTATTCTTTATATATATTAACCGATTTCCACAAAAATAAAAAAAAGATGAAAAGAACACTGTTTAACACATTGATATGGACATATATAAAAAATTCTCCTTATTTGGCATTTGCATATTAACAAAAGTTCTGTTTATTTCCCACTGATTTAGACCAGGTTTCTTGACTAAGTTTTACATATAAAATTCTTTCTGTTTATAGGAGCTCAATGGACTGGTATAGTAACAACCATCGCAATAGAGATGCTTACATCAGGCATGGTCGAGGCTGTCATTTGTGTACAAAGGTGATAGAACATAATTTCAATTCTAGATGGGTAAATAAGATGCTAAATTTTTTATTGCTGAAACTGACATTTTCTCTGTTAATGCCTTTGATGTAACTTTGTTTTATTATAGTGATCCCGATGACAGATTCGGTCCAAGACCTGTTTTAGCAAGGTCTGCATTTTCTTAATGTCCTATCATGATATTAAGTAGTTTTCTTTCTAAAACACTGTTTATTTCTTCAAATTTCTTGTAGGACACCTGAAGAAGTGTTGGCTGCTAAAGGTGTCAAGCCAACGTTATCACCTAACCTCAATACCCTGGCTCTTGTTGAGGTGTGCAAAATATCTTATTGGGAAAGAATTTTTCATGATCTAAGTTGAATAAATCTTTTATACAATTTTCTGTTGCGTATTGTACTAAATTATTTAGAAAATCAACTTATCTATTAATATGAAAAGCCATCATCTAGGCTAGTAAATGAATGGGATTGCAGTACTAGGGAATGTCGAATGTTGAGAACATAATGCTAAACAATATATGGGAATGAGAAGCAAGGGCATTTTGATTTTTGTTCTTCAAAATATAAGAGATATTGAGAGATACAAATGAGGAAAGTATTAAGAATCTTCTTTGTGAGATTCAGTATATTTTCCTCATTTTATGCACCTTGGCTTTGGAGATAATTGAATCCATTCTAGTGTTTTGAGACCATTACATTTAATTTCAAGACGGGTATTCGATTTCTCCTTTGTGGTTTTACTGTTCTCTTTGTTCTTGTTTATTTGACATTGTTAAGAAGTAAACTTTAAGTCTAACTTAACCTCACACAACCGTTTGTAAGCTGAGGTTTGCACCCACTTATATATTATGAAATTGTCTTATCTCTAATTGATGTGAGACTTCCAACACATCCCCTCACGCCGAGGTGTATACATCTGGTGCGTGGGGCTAGACATTAATGGGTGGTCCGATAGCGGCCCAATAGAAACACAAATCTTGCTAGGATAGGCTTTAACCAATGACTCTGATACCATGTTAAGAAGTAGACTTTAAGTCTAAGCTGAGGTTTGCACCCACTTATATACTATGAAATTGTCTTATCTTTAGTCGATCAGAGACTTGCAACAAAATTGCCCAAGAGCATCTGGTTCTTCAAAAATTTATTCTTTGCTTTGAACGGTGGCAACCTATATTTCTGCCTCTTATATGAGAGAGATCTCTAAACTAGTTGTTTATTCAAGAGTGCCTTAGATATATAAAAGAAAATTTTAACTTTGAGAAAGTTCCGTGAGATGTTGTGTGATACAAATAAAAGCCAACCTTTGAACTGCCCATGATAAACTTTACATATAGCTTATTTGGTTCCTTAATTTCAGCTGTTATAAAATTTATCGGTTGTATTCTTCAGAGGAAAGCTTTTATATTCATAGTTATTCTTTCTGAATTATCATTATGATAGGCTGCTGGTGTCAAACGTCTTCTTTTCTGCGGTGTAGGTTGCCAGGTGCAAGGTATCACTACTACAAAGATTTACTTTTTGCAGTTTTTCATCATTTTCTCCATTGTGACTTGTAATGTTGTAATGCAGAATAATTTCTTCGATTGCAGCATTAAGATCTGTGGAGCATCACTTAAATTTGGATAAGCTCTATGTTTTAGGCACAAATTGTGGTATGGAAAAGGTCTAGTGTTTTGCTATATATCCCTTTAAATCATTAGTTTAATATTTATAAAATCAGAAATATCAGTTATTTCTTAATGCATCTGTTTAATTTTGTAAATTCTTGCGCTCTTTCTGCAGTGGACAACGGTACTAGGGAAGGGCTGGATAAGTTTCTAAAAGCTGCGAGTGAATCACCAGAAACAGTTCTACATTATGAGTTTATGCAAGATTACAAGGTTTTCTGCATAAAAGTCCTTTCTGGTTTAGAGCAGTTATGGACAAATAAACGTTTTGGTTTTGAAATGGAAAATAAATTGATAATTTATGATTGTAAGAACCACCAATTGATTTATTTAGAACAGTGCTTTATCATAACATCTTTGTGTATTACAATTTATTTTATGTTCCTAAGTTGCTTTTTCAAACATTCTGGCAGGTTCACTTGAAGCATTTGGATGGTCATATAGAAGAGGTATATAATATCCCTTTATTGTACTTTGTTCATTGTGTTTCTGAAGCATGAAACTTTGTTCAGTTTAAAAGTTTATCCCATACAGGTTCCTTATTTCTGTCTGCCAGCAAATGATTTGGTGGATGTTATTGCCCCATCTTGTTACAGGTAATTCTTATTTTACTTTGCGTAATATGATGGCATGAAATTTATATACAGGAATCAATATTTTGTTTATACTTCAATTTCTTATTTATTCTTTCATTATATGTTGCACTAAGTTGTCAAACTTTTTTTTCCTTGCAGCTGTTTTGACTATACAAATGCTTTAGCTGTAAGTCTGCCTTATCTGCTTCACCATGTTGTCTTTTTGACAAACATATTTTAATTTAACTTAGGAGGATTATGTTAATATCTTCTAAGTGTTTATAAAGTTGTATTTTAATTTAACTTAGGAGGATTATGTTAATATCTTCTAAGTGTTTATAAAGTTGTCTACGTACCAAATTCTTTCACCATATATTGTTTAATCACTTCCCATGATGCTAAAATGTTTCAACTTTTTTCTTGTTTGTAAAATATTATGTCAAAATTGGTTTTGGTTAATTATTCCTTAAATATTAAGACATAATAACTTGCCATCTTATACTAAGCCATAATAAACTTGATTAAATATTCGGTTTGTATTAAGGATTACATATGTGACTACTTTTGTACTCTTGATTACAAGTTCCCTTTTATTGCCTTAAATTTGATCTGAAATTGTATTTTAAGATGACAATATAGTCTAACAATGAGCTTACTTATGACAACTTATTGATTGGATCTTATATTTTATCTAAGCATTTATTTATTTATTTATATTGTAGGATAGACTTGAAAAGAATATCTCTTCATTCTTAAAAAATCACATGCTTTTTTCATCCTGTTGTAAGAATCAATTTTTCATGCTTGATACACATGCAATTGATCTTGTTAATATATAACTAGAAGCTCCAAGAAAAAAAAACTTCCATTTACTTTCTATTTTATGTGAGTGTGAAATATGAAGAAGTATTGTTTATTGCCAATTTTGCCATGTGATATATCCTCATTAGGCTTGTTTTGCTTGATGTTCACACTGTTTGTGCATCCTTTTTCATATTAAGAAACTTTGAATCAAGAATAGAAAAATAATTTTCAGGACATGGTGGTTGGATATATGGGCGTGCCAAAATATTCTGGAATCAGTATGCCACAACATCCACAATATGTTACAGTCAGGTAACTCGATGGACTAAAATATGCAAGTGTCTCTTTCTTTTTTTTTACTTTTTTTCACAATACCATTTTATCCATATATGTTCTTCATATTTCAGAAATGTTTATTTGCCAACTCATGCATTACCTTTTTTGAAGGGTTGAGCCTTATATATTTTTGTTAAAGGAATTTTGGAGTCTTGTATGAGTGGGTTAACCGTTTCATAACAATGGTATCTGAGTCTCGTAACGAATCCAACCTATTGAAGGAAGGAAGTTTGTTAAAAGAATTTTGAGGTCTTTGTATGAATAGGTTAATCTTTTCGTAACAATTTTTCTGTTGATATGACAGGAATGAGCGTGGAAGAGAGATGTTGAGTCTTGTGGAGAACTTACTAGAGATTAGTCCAACAATTAGTTCTGTAAATACTTTTCCATATAAGCATATTATTTTTATTTTATAATAAAGAAGAGTATGATTTTTTCCATTTGATTCAGGGGGATAGGCGACCATTTGTCATGGAGACTGTTAAGGCTGATGATGAAGCTAAGTTAGGTATATAACATGTGCTTTGTGATAAAAATGGATTTTATGGATTCATCTATATAATTAACATAGAATATGACAGTTATTACATTATCTTAGGCTTAGAGTTTCTCTTCTCTGTTTTTATCAGTACTACTGTATATACTTTCAGAGTTGATTACTTCTTTCTTTGAAATTGTTGATCAGGAAGAGGTCCTTCTCAACCTGCCCCAAAATTTGTTGGAAATATTCTGGCTTTTATACTAAACCTGGTAAAAGATTCATAGCAAATTATCCATTTATACTTGTATATTATGCATGACATAACAAAGTTTTTGGCTTTGGCTTTTATGTTCAGATTGGTCCTAAGGGTCTTGAATTTGCACGTTATTCACTTGATTATCACACCATTCGCAACTATCTACACGTGAATCGTTTGTGGGGCAAGGAAAGGTATGTAGAGTATTCATTAAACTTAATTAACATAATTAGTATGAATTGATCATAATGATTTGACTGTATTTTTTAGATTTTTTTCTCTAATTTTGATCACACGGAATTGATTTGTACAGATTCTGAGATTCTTTTTCCTTAATCCTTTGAAGTTAGGATAATTTATGGATATGAAGTTTGTTTATATTGTTGAAATGTAATGTTTGCAGGGCTGATAGGCACATGCCCACATATGCTAAGAAAATTGTGGATCTTTACAACCAGAACGGTCAAATTGAGAAGATGATTTCTAACAAGTGATTCTGACACTGTCATGGATAACTTCAAAGCTCATAACATTGAATTCATGAAAATGATCACCAGATCATAACATACTCTATATTTGGCTAAAGAAGTGATTTGCAGTTTGAACAGCACTGAGTTCATACAAAGATCAGGATAGAGTATTGAGAACAGTTTTTTCTTTGTTACTTTTTGTGGCATCATATCAAACTTATAACTCCAAATTCTAAAATGTTTTGTTCCTAAATCACAGATTGTAAATCAGTGCTTTTCAAGCAATGTTAATAATTATTTTACCAATTTAAACCATTTGAATTTTTTAGTCTAAAAAATATGTTATCATTGGAAACAATCTTTGCTTAAGAGAAGGATCATCATGAAAGGGTTAGTTTACTCAGGTTGGTTTCATTCATTTAAATCTGGAGCTTCTGTTGAAATGATTAAAGTTTTAAAAGGTTAATACTCCTATGTTTTTATGTTGTTACTCCTATATATACACTATTTTTTTATGTAAAGTTGGTGTGTAGAAGTTAAGAAATATAATATATTTTTGAGATAAATATGTTTTTTTTTCCTTAACTTTGAGTGAATTTTAAAATTAGTCAATTTTGAAACTTTAGATCAATTTAGTCCTTCAACTCTCGAAATACGTGGATTTAGTTCTTTTAATTAAATTTTGTTAAGTTTATTTGACATTTTAAGTTGTCTCATAATAATATTTAAACATTAAAGTAAAAATGTGTCAAATAATATAAACAATTAAAATACAATTCTGAAATGTATACAAACATCAAATAAACCTAACAAAATTTGATTAAAAGGAGTAAATCTACGTATCTTGAAAGACAAAACATTAAATTAGATCAAAGTTTCGAAATGGACTAATTTCAAAATTTATTTAAAGTTAAGGGACCCAAAAATATATTTAATCCTATATTTTTTAAATTTTAAAAAAATAGTTGAGGTTTTCATTTTCACTTCTATATTGATACACGCACATTAATTTAAAATAATAATTAATATTATCTTAAACTTTGCATATGACATATAATTAGAAATGTAAACTATTTAAAATTTTGAAGTTAAAAAGGAACTAAAAAGTAGTTTATATTTTATTTTTTTATGGAATAAAAAATAAGTGATTATTTTCTAAGATAAAAGGAGAATCTCAATTAGACATTCCTTTAAACTTGTTTTAACCAATAGATATTAATATTATCCTGACTCATATCATTGAAATTATATTGAATTTCTTTTTTATTATTCTTCTTCCTATTTATATATGTCTGTAAAAGAAATTAAGGGAGATATTAACCCAAAGATAATTTATACCGGTACATACGATTTTATATAACTGTATTTGCCATTATTAAGTAGAAAAATGCACTCTTTATTAAATCTATATCATTATAAAGGGAGAACAACTTTTTTTTGCAAATGCCTTTTCTGTCATTTTTTACCACACAATTTTACTCTCTGTTACATTAAAATAATTTTATTATTTAACAAAAATAATAACTATACATTATCTTTTAACTAAAATCAACTGTATAACCTTTCAACTAAAACTATAATCAGCAAAAATCTTCAATTTATTCTAAAAAATTTATTTATATTTGACTTTTTAAAATTTTATTTTATTTTACAAATAGAAATGTGGAGATACACGTGTCGAATAGTATTATAGGTATTGACATATAAGTTAAGAGGGGTTCTTATAAGTCAAAAAAAAGTAAATTATTGAATAAATTTTTTTAAACACTTGAGAGAGTATGAATATAATTTTCCCTATCGTCAATGTTGGATTCATTGTTCCATTAACACAAGTATTAGTAATGAGACATGAGTCCAACCACATAAGATATTGACACCAGCGAAAGAGGAGGTTTCACTGGGAGATACAACACCGATGATATTTGAGCCCAACCACATAAGACATTGATATCATTCTCAACCAAAAACCTTAAGACAATGAGTTTATGAGTTTTTATCCTTATATAGTTTTCTATTTTTTCATTTCTGACCAATGTGAAACTTAGACTCATACTTGGATTCCTAACTGTAGTTCTATTTGAGTATGATGTAATGTTTTTTTTTCTTGTCACCCTTTCTAAGAAAATTTCAATAACATTATAACAATATTTGTTGAATATATGAAGGAAAATGGTGTCTAGGGATTAAATCCTGGCAACATAGAAATAATAAAGTTTGTGTACTTAGAAGAACGTAAAAGTGTTTGTTTTGGAGTTACACATAAGACATGATGTACAATGCATGGACATGGAGGCATAACACGTGCAAGTGGATAATTGTGCTTGCATCATGATACCATAAATGGTAACAATATACGTGCAAAGGATCCATTATCCTTTTTATAAACTTTAATATATACATATATATATATATATATATATATATATATATATATATATATATATATATATATATATATATATATATATTAATTAACATGTAAATTCAAATAAATACAGTTAACAGTCATATATTTAAAACTCACTTAATGAAAGTATTATTATTTTATATATTATAACATGTAATAAAAATGTTTTAGATAAAGTAGAAAAGTGTATAAAATGATATATGTAGGTGATGTATGAAATGATAAGGCATCGTGTGGCTAAGCAATGAGAGCATCTTAAGAATATCTTTCTCTTCTGCATTTCTTTTCTTTATAATCAAACTCATTCAAATTATAGCTGTTGTCGGCTGTTGATTTAAATTTGAACAAATTGTTTTTGGGAGAAAGTAATCAATATTATTGCTAAAATCAATTTCAAAACTTTTGAACTATGAATCTATATATTACATCGAATTGTCAATTTGTTTAAGAAAAGAGGGAAGGAAAACATAGCATCAAATATAATAATATAAATGATATGCATAATTTGAAAATATCTTCGAGTATTGTTGGAAGTCTTGCATCGACTAGAGATAAGGTCAATTCATAATATATAAGTAGGTGCAATCCTCACTTTACAAATCGGTTTTGTGGGATTGAGTTAGGCTTTAAAGCCCACTTCTAACATGGTAATTATTTTGAAAATTCTGTTCTATACGATATTGGGCCGCTAACAGATCACCACTAATTTCTTGAACCACGCACAATATAAAATAATTTAAACAACTTAGCATTAAGGCTGGTTTGGTATAACCTCTCTATATTATAATATTCACATAAAATGACATAATATTTTAATAATATACTATATAATATGCTTATAATAAATATAATAATTGTAGTGAATTTTTTAATGTTACCATTCATTTGTCACCTTCTCTGCGATTTATTGAAAAACAAAATCATGTATACTTTTTTTTTTCACAATTTAGAAAATAAAAATATGTTTAAAAATGTATTAAATATAGTTTTTGTTTATATAATTTTAATTTTTAGAAAGGAAAAGTGTACGAAATTTAAAAATATATTAGTAACTATTTCAAAAAAATCCAATTTAAAAAGGATAATTTCCTACGCACGTATATTATTATTATTATTATTATTATTATACCTTGATAATCATCTAATTATCCTGAATTTAAGATTATGATATATATATATATATATATATATATATATATATATATATATATATATATATATAATTCACATTAAATATTGAACATTATCAGAATTTTCTTATTTCTTATTTATCTTATTTGTATAAAAATAGGTAAATTCTATCTTTTCATGCCACGACCACAAAAAAACAGTTTTTAACCAATTAATGAGAATGAAATTGAGATAATAAAATAACTACTACATTGAATCAACCACTGATAATAAAATTATTTAATAGGATAATTTCAATATTACTTTTACGTTGAAAATAACTACTTGAAATAAAATTATTGTTAGTAGTACAATAAAATAACTACTACATTGAAAATGGGTGTATTTTCTTCCCATAGATTTGGATTATCCCACTTGCAATTCTATGTGAGAAGCATCCAAATGGGGCCATTCAAATGAAAATGGATATGTGTGTGTGCATAGGAACTCTCTATCATGGGTTGTCTTCCTTTTCAGGACTTGCTATTTATTTGGTTTGAAATGTGTGGACCAACACATTCCACACAAATTATTTTCAGATGTCTCATTCTCAACATAAATTTAATCATATAATGTCTTGAAAGTCGCACAATTATTAGTAATAAGATCATTTACGGTCAAAACAAATCTTACCTTAGAAGTCGGTTTGATGAATTGAATTAAGTATAAAGTTCACTTCTTAACATGTTATCAAAGTAATGAGTTAGAGTTTATTCTATAAAAAATTGTTATTTGTTGGGTCTATTGCCTTACCTCCTATCGGACTATCCATTAATATCTAGTCTCATGTACGAGAAGATATATATACCTCGACATGATAGATGTAGGGGGGGGGGGTGTGTATGTGAAAGTCTCACATTTAGTAGTGATAAGGCCAACCTTACCTTACAAGCTGATTCTGTGACGATTTTGTGGGGTTGAGTTAGACATAAAGTTCACTTATTAAATCCCAG
>Ga0214545_1002685_pt1 | contig 34251 bp, 21 predicted proteins | sample CNSS4metaG_FD_160064 | JGI IMG/M metagenome (GOLD analysis project Ga0214545, IMG submission 160064) | Root nodule microbial communities from cowpea collected in UCLA plant growth center, Los Angeles, California, USA - CNSS4 | ecosystem: Host-associated > Plants > Roots > Nodule | place: USA...
TTATTTATTATTTTATCTCTTTTTTATATATATATATATATATATATATATATATAAAATTAGCTCTTTTAAATTGGTTTATACTTTTTTAAATTTATCTCCGTCTTCATATACTTATTATAAATTAATAAAACACTCAACTTTTACAATTTTACATAATAATCAAATAAATATATTATACAATCTTATCAATTTTTTATTATTATTTATAGTAAAATGATATTGTAACATCTCAGAATATTTACTTTTTTACATAATTGATAAAAGAAATATAAACCAAAATAATAGTATATAAATTGTATTTACAAATGCTCAATGAGAAAAATAAAACTCAATTTTTCAAAGATAAATAACACTTTGTTAACTTGGAGGATTTATACAATACAATAATTATATATCTAAGTGATTATTACTATTTTTAGATGATTATCGACAAGTTTATTGTTTTACAAATATCTCATATGTATTATCGTTTACTCACGTATAACATACAATTATCGGAAGCAGACACATCATAACACAACAGACAACAGAATAAGTTAGTGTACTTATAACAATTCTTATTACTCAAATTAAAAAAATATATATATATTCAAACTCTTTTGCACCAAATCAATTATCAAGAACATATAAATCATCAATCACATGTCCACACAAAGCATGCCTAAAATGACTCACATAACACTGATATTTGACTCTACTTTTGGAAGACATGTATATTGAGTAGACTCGGAGATCTTGCACATGTCATCTCTCACCCTTGCCTCACAAGAGTTATAGCTATATAATACAAAGTCGGGAAATCCCCCTTCCATCGAGCATGACATGGTAAATTCTATGTTTGTAATTTTGATATACCACTAAAACTACAAACATAAAACCTCCTTCAACTCTCACAACTAGGCATCTTCCTCTACACGAAATAACTTCCCAATACACCACCTAACATCACATCAATGTAATACTCCCTTCATAGGAGTCATTGCATTCACCACATTCCACCATAGCTCCCACATCACATTCTCATATAATTTTAAATTATCACACCAAGTTATACATATGTTTCCTACTTCTATCTAAACTCACAACATACCATTTAATTTAGTTGAAACATTAATAATACACCAACTTCTTTATTTTGCATTACCCTAATATTCACATACAATATTTATATTAAGTACATCAAAATGGTGAATAACATTACTCCAACACAAGATGTCAAAATTTCAACTCAATCTAACGATTAACGAAGCATAAATCTCAATTTTCCCAAGATTTCCCAGGACCCAAAATAGGGTGGCAATACCGTGCAGTTGGTGTCCAACGCTAGATCTCCTGGTGCTTCTTGGATTTTAAAACAAGAGTTGCATTCAACGGTCCCTTGATGGCGCCCAACGCCAATTAGTCAGTGATTTCACTGTCTTGGTTGCACCAGCGATACAAAAGTCTCACCCAACATTGACTAAGTTAGTTGCCCTTGCCCAATTGGTGCTCAACGACATTGCAGTGGCGCCCGACACTGTACTAGATATTTGAAATGTCTCTATGAGTGTTAATTGATCAATTTGACTCTTCCTGAACTATTCACCACTTAGTATACTTTATAAGATAATAATATAACACTATCTTAGCTCAAGAAGCACCAATTTGAACAATTAAGTATCTCATAGATAAATCTCTCATTTACTACCAAAAGAACACAATACCAACATTTCAAGTACATAATTGTAGTTGATAACCTAAAATACCTATATCTCATTTCAATACACTTAAATTTGATTCATGCCTAGTTATTTCTAAATCAAGATTGTATCAAAGATTCCAAGAAATCAGATTACCACAATGATGTCTTAGGTTGTCCTACTAAGCATAAAATTCATGAACCAGTCATTAATACAAATCATAATTTATCATAACCGTTTCATATTACTACTATACTTAATCCAACTCCTCCTTATAGAAAATTTCATTGTTTAGTTCAAAGTAGACCCTTGGTAAAACAAATTCAATGATTTTAGGTAGAACACAAGCCACAATCAAATAGATCAACTAATCCATACCAACATCAAGCAGGTTAACAGTTTAAAACCATACAACACAACCCAAATTCATCAATTTTAGAAAAAAATAATTATTATAAATAAACTAGTTTCCCTTAGTTGGACATACAATTTAGACTCAAAAGGTGCTCCCCACAAACTATACCTCACACATGTTACTCTACCTGCACATAGAAATTCTGATCAACGATCATGACATATCCTAGCAATCCTAACTAAACAAATATTCATATTGAGCCTTAAACGCTACATGCAAGCCCAAAACATTCCACATGCAACAAAATTCTTAAAAGACAAAAGATGAACTTACTTTGTTTAAGATTATGATCAGTAGGGTTATAAACCTCGATGACAGGAGTCATATGACATACTCCGATCTTCAAACATATGAAAGATGAAATAAAAAATCTAAAGAGAAAATACAAAAAGAGTTTAGAAAAAATGTTTTAGAGAAAAGATGATTCTTATAAAATGAAATAATCGAGTGTCCTCATTAAAGTCACTGCTACTCTTAAACTACTTTCTGGGTCTTGAAGAATTTGACAAAATACTTACAAAACTTAAAGTATAAATTAATAAAATGAATTATATTAATAAATTTAAAATTGGTAACAAATTGTATATGCTAAAAAGAGTTAGTAAAATGCCTCTTTAGTTATAAAGGGTTAACTACTTAAAGGTAACTTAGAAAAAAAAAATTGTGTTATAGATTACTGGTAAAAATTCATGTATGAAATAAATAAACTTCATTTTGTCATATATAACTTTTCTACTGTATATTGTTAATTGTGTTTAAAAAAAAGTTACAAAATCTAAAATACTAAATAACAAAATAATTATAAAAATTTAGAAAATAATTTAGCATCTGCTGGTTTGCCAGGGGTGTTAAAGGTCAGGTTGGGGGTTCGATTCCCACTGGCAACAACCTGACAGTCTCTGAGACTCGAGGAGGGGTAGTCAGGGATGTTACAAAGAATAGTGGTGATTTTAAATATGACACTTCATTATTATATTTATAAAAAGTTTAAATATAAATAAATTTTATGTTAATTGAATTTCTTTCTATAAAATTCATTATCTTTCTAGAAAAAAATTCTAAAATTTTCTGTCTTCTGTCTAACCTTATAATCTAAAAAAGTAAGTTAACTTTTTAATCCTATTTTTGAGTTAATTTATCATTATTACTTGACTATATCATTAATACATAAATATTAAGTTATAACTAAATAGAAAGAAAATATTAAAGGGACTATAATGACATAGGTTTTGATATGAATCTGGGAAAGATGGGTATTCAAATGCGTTGGATGTGCTTTCTCTTATGTTGTCAATACGAGGAAACAACAGAACATTTGTTTCTGGATTGTGAAGTTGCTTTTCGACTGACTGGTTTCAAGGCACTTTTTTTTTTTTTTTCTCTTTTCATACAGACACATTCTATAGAACAACACGTAACTATTGAGATATAAGGTGTCAATTTCTTCGTGATTATAATTATACTTCAAGTAAAAATTTTAAGAGTTGATATACTAAAAATATAAATTATCTGAAATTACACGCATGACTCTTATGCTAATTTTATTTTAATTTAAAAATTTTTTTTTTTTTTTTGTGAAATTTAAGATGAATCGTTTATTACAGAGATGATAAAGTGAAAATATTTAAGAAATGTAGTTAGGTTTTAAGGTGATAAAAAATATCTGGGAGGGAAGTACTGTACTGGATTATGATGACTTATCTAACGGCTTCTATCTCTATAAATGCTTCAACCGCCGCGTCATCATGAAACACTAACACACTTAGAATATGGATTTCTCCATCTTCATCCACTTCAACGACCTGATACCAGGGTTACCCACAGACCTTGGACTCGAGTGCCTAACTCGTTTGCCCCACTCAGCGCACCGAGTCGCACTCCGAGTCTGCAGACAATGGCACCACCTCCTCCAGAGCGACCAATTCTACACCCATCGCAAGAAAACCGGCCGCACGCGAAGAGTCACGTGCCTCCTTCAGGCGCGTCAGGACCAACCGCACCACGACAAACTCACCGGCTCACTGCCACCGTCTTACGGGATTAGTTTGTTCGACCCCCAGAGCATGGCGTGGGACCGGGTCGAACCGGTTCCGGAATACCCGAACGGGTTGCCGCTGTTCTGCCAGCTGGCGAGCTGCGATGAGAGCCTCGTGCTCATGGGAGGGTGGGACCCGGCGAGTTACGAGCCCTTGACGGCGGTGTTTGTTTACGACTTTCGAACGAGCGAGTGGCGGCGGGGGAAGGACATGCCGGAGAAGCGGTCGTTTTTCGCGATCGGGTCGGGGAGGGGTCGGGTTTATGTGGCGGGCGGGCATGACGAGAATAAGAACGCGCTGAGGTCTGCGTGGGCTTATGACCCGAGGCGCGACGAGTGGGTCGGGGTGGGTCCGATGGGCCGTGAGAGGGACGAGTGCGAGGGGGTGGTGGTGGGGGATGAGTTTTGGGTTGTGAGTGGATATGGTACGGAGAGGCAGGGGATGTTTGACGGGTCGGTGGAGGTGCTGGATCTTGGGTCGGGTCAGTGGAGGGAGGTTAACGGGGTTTGGGAAGAGGGTCGGTGTCCCAGGTCTTGTGTTGGCGTTGGGAAAGATGGGAAACTGGTGAATTTTAGAGGTTTGGATCCGGGTCTTAAGGTCGGGGTTTGTGGGGTTGCGATCGGGTCGAGCGTTGTGTTGAGTGGATCCGAATACGAAGGGGCAGCTCACGGGTTCTATTTGGTGGACATGGAGGAGGGGCAGAATCGTAAATTCAAAAATATAAGTGTTGCTGAGGGTTTTTCTGGGCTTGTTCAATCAGGGTGCTGTGTTGAAATATAGTGAGGGAGCGATGTGTAATATAATTATACCAAATTTGTTATTAGTTTTTTGTTTACCATACAAATATCACATGTATATTACTTTTTATTTGATAGTCCTTCTACTTCTTTCAAATTATGCTTCTTTCACAAAATTCATGGGTAGAAAAATTATGCAACTAATATAGGTTGAGTATGTTAAAAGAGTGCTTCGTTCTTGAAATTTTTCCCCTTTTTCAATGGTGATAATGAGGTTTCAACTTATCATACCCTAAAAGCTATTTAAACCTTAATGTTACCAGAAATTTTTCTCACTCAACTTCAACATAACCAGAAAAATTACAGTCATCAATATAATTTTATGACAGTGATTTCTTACTTTAACATTGACTTTTACCATTTACGTACAGTATTAGGTCATTTTTAAAACATTTCCATATTGCTTGACAAAATACATTATATAAAAATCAACCTCTACTACTTATAATTAGAAATGCCATTAAGTTCACCCTATTTTAAATATCAAGGGCGAGCAAATAAATTTGAAAAATTTAGACTGTATATTGTTTTTTTTACTATAAACAAGACAATGTGTTTGTATGAAAAGGCCCAACAAAATTGTAATTTATCTTTGTATAAGTGAAAAAAAGTACTGTTTTTCATAATCTAAATTTTTCCTAGATTCCATACAATGTATGGATATCTTTTTTTTATTACTATAAACATTGCAAAGTATAAGTGATAATTAAATTTAGATTTTTGAAGATTTAATTTGTTTGATAATAGTTTTATATGGTAATATTTATATATACTAAATTAAGTTTTACCCTTTTAGTGTGTTGGAATATTTGTTAAGTTTCATTCTTTTAGTGGATGGAGAACATTTGTCTTATATTATAACATTTTTCATTTTTTTTCTTTTTAAAAGAAAACCTTTTGAAAACTCCTTCTTCCTCTCATTCAACAAATCTAAACTTTTTTTTCTATATAATTTTGTAATTTAGTCTTTTTTTTTTCTCTTGTAATTTTATCAACCACTAATCCCTAATTTAAAAGTGATTTGTATATAAAATTTGTGCATGAATTATTAATCTTTATAGTTTAAACTTGTTCAAAATTAATGATGTGCTAAAAGTGATAATTATATGTTTTGAGAGAATGTTTTAAATTATTGTTAGATTGTCATTTTATCTTCTGTTTTTCTTGAACGAGATTTTCTCTCTCACTCAAAAAAAAAAATGCAAAAGTCACATTTTTATTTTTCAGAATAATTATATTCAAGCGAAAATGAGATTGGAAACTCGTGATAGTTTTTAACCAATTTTCATTCAATATATTAATTTTCACTTAAGCAAGATACATCTCCAACCAAATGATATAGTCTTTGTAATAATTAAGCATTACAAATAATTATGAAAATATTATAAATAATGTCTATGTAATGTAATTTAGGAAGTTGCTATACTATACAAATCTATGCTTTTGTTTGATTTGAATGTCAAGTATTGTAACAAATTTATATTACAAAGTGTTTAAATCATACAGATTCATTCATGTGATTAAAAATTGATGGAGATTTTATTGTAAGTCTAGTATAAAAATACAATGGACATCTTAAAGTTATTGTAATCGATCATGACTGTAATTGTAGACCCCAGAGATTTTAAGTTGTGTATTCATATCTTATATAACATTTTTAGTGAGTCTTCCAGAAAATCTATTATTAATGGAAAATGAGTCAATTATGTAACATGATTTACGTTTTGATAACGGATAACCATACATTAAAAAGAACACTGACATTTTTTTGTAAATAAGATAAACTTTTTTATGTTTGACACTTTGTAATTAGATAAAAATAGTCTCTTTTACGTCATACACTAGTGGTTAATCGTAAATGAAACTCTTTACTTTTAGTCACAAATATTTAGATGTAAATAAGAGAAATTTTTTTTACCTCTAACTACAAAAAAGTTAGACGTAAAAAGTCTCGTTTATATCTTATCACAGAGGATGCCACAAAATTTTACATTTGACTACAAAAATATTCAAAAGTATTCAAAATAAATTAAATGAATACCTAAAATAAATAAAAAGTAACCTAATTTAACATAAAAACATCTTCAACGAAAAGAGGAATACAGTAGATATCCTTTAAAATATTTCATTATAAATTTAATTCAAAATGTTGGTTGATATTAGCGGCAAAGAAAAAAAATCCAGTGTAAATGTCTCAATTAAAAAAAAAAAATTATAAATAAGAACTTAATATTATTTTCCACCTAAAACATCAAAATTATAATTTTATGATTTTTCTTACATGTATTTTTATATAATATAATGTAAGAACAAGTCATTCTTATATATAATTACACTTACATTTCAAAATAAATAAAAAATAAAAATAATTTATCCATCCATATTTTGAGTTGTCAATGTTATCTAAATCACAAATAACTTATTAACTCTCACACTAACTTAAAAATTATATCTGCCACAACTTTTAATCGATTAAAAATGAATTTAATAAAAGCTCAAACGAATAAATGTAATAGCATTACATAAAAATTAATTAACTAAACATGTTTTCATGTCTAAATATTTTTTTCATTATTATCGACCTTGATTTTTCATTTATTTTTAATCTTGTCTTTGGAAAATTTTGGTTTTATTATACGATCTCAAAAATACTTTTATTATAGGTTTTGTATGTTAAATTATCAGAATCAATGTAATGATAAAATGAAATACAAAATATTTTTTCACAGAAGACTGACATATTTTTTATTATAGACAAAAGAAAAATCTGAATATATATTATGTAGTTAAACCAAAATTAAACCAGGATGTTTTTTCATGAAAAAGGATAAAAATAAAATAAAAAAGTTGTGTGCAGGGAACAAATTTGGTGCACCAATTAGGGAAGGTGCATTTGACATTAACAGAAGGTGGATTAAAGGCGTGTTTGGATTTGGGTTTGGGTTTTGGGAATGAATGAATGAATGAGTAAGCGTTTATAGAATCCGAGATTTGATTAGGGAAATTGAAACAGAACCCTCGAAAACCCCAAAACCCTGTTTGGCTTTGCGTTTTGTTGTGGCCATGGATTTTCAAGTGGTGGTTCTCGGCGGTGGCGTCTCCAAGAAGCTCCTCCCCCTCGTTTCTCAGGTTCCCAACGGAAATGCTTCTAACATACAATTTTCGACGCTATTATGTTATATGAAGCGCTTATTTCTGTCTGCAGGAGCTTCCGAACGCGTTGCTTCCGGTGGCGAATCGCCCCGTTATCTCTTACGTTCTCGAGTACTTGGAGCTTAGCAACCTCAAGGATCTCATTGTGGTAATTTCATTTCTCGCAATCTTAGGTGTTATTGGAAAGGGTAAATAGTGAAATTAGTGAGGAAATTTAACCGTAGGTAGTTGAAGGCGAAGAAGCGGCTCTTCGTGTCGGGGCTTGGATTTCAGGGGCTTATGCTGATCGCCTCCATGTTGAGGTAATCGATTTTTTGGTATTACCTTTCATTTACTAAACATGATTCATTGTCGCTATGTATCTTGATAGTGACCGTAAGGATAATGGTACCTTGGCCTTACTTACGTTTTGTTTGGATGAACTTTTAAATAGTAACATGAGTAGACTCTTTCTTGGGGAAACTTCTCATTGATCACCCGCGTTAGAAGAAAACAAAAGATAAAATGAATTAATTTTTCGTGCAAGTTAAAATCGTCTGATTTGAAGAAGTGAAATGGAAGAGTTTTCATAAATTAGCTTAAGTATAAGTCAGTTTTGATTCCTGGGAGATGCTGCCTTAATTTGTTTTACCTTCTTATTCTATTCTCTTATTAGTGCTTATTGAGAAGCTTATTTAAACAGGGTCTTACACTTCTTTAATAAGTTCAAATTAACCTATGCACTTTAATTTTTATTGAGGATCTCTCATCTAACTTCTTCAGAAGCTGAGGTGCACAAGTTGATTTTAACTTGTGGAAGAAGTTTGATTCGTTTTTGTTTTTCATTTTCTTCTTTTATGATTGCTTGTTAAGAAAATGATCTAAATGGTCTTATTTAGTTTTTCCTTAAAAGATTGATAATGCAAAGACATGTGTGATGATTTTTTTTGCTTAACAATTGTCCAGGTTGCTGCAATTCCTGAGGATGTGGGTACAGCAGGTGCAATTAGAGCTATTTCTCATCACCTAACTGCTAAAGACATTTTGGTGGAATATCCCTCCCTCCCTTGCCTGTGAACTCTGTGATCTAAATAATGTTGTTCTTCATGGCTGCGTTGATTTTCTGCAGGTTGTCAGTGGTGATCTTGTTACGGATGTGCCGCTTGGTGCTGTTGCAGCTACTCATAGACGACATGATGCAGTTGTTACTGCTATGCTCTGCTCTGCTCCTGTTAGTGGACCTTCAGAGTCAGTATCTTCTGGTGGGAAAGACAAAACAAAGAAACCTGGCCGCTATGATTTGATAGGGCTGGATCCCACAAAGCAGTTTTTAGTTCACATAGCAACTGGTTAGTTATCTAACTTGTACTTATATATGGCATAGTATTGTTGTGTGTGTGTTCATGTGGAATCTTGCAACACTTTTCAGGAGCAGAAGTTGAGAAGGATCTTCGAATTCAGAAGAGCATACTCCCTGCAGTTGGCCAGGTACTTTTCTTTTCCTCGTGTCTGGACCTTCTTAGTTGGTTCCACCTGCCTATAATCTCTCTAATATTGCAAGTTTATCATTCTTATGGTGTGAGATTTAACTGTCTATTCTATAGCAAAACTTTCTACTTTTCATTTGCTGTTTACTATTATTGCATCTCCTGTTCAGCACATTGACCAACTTTATCATTGGAATTGTTTTCTGTTTGTGATTTATGTAGAAATGGAAATTGGTTATCATGCTTCCAGAGTTAGAAAACTGTTCTATCTGACAATCTTATAGAAGTAGCATCTTCTGTGAAAATATGAATTGGTCATCTGATTAACTTGAAATTAAAAGCAAGACTTTTGCTATTTCTTATTTCTCTTTATTGTTATTTGTCATTCATGTAGATAGAAATACGAGCTGATCTAATGGATGCCCACTTGTATGCGTTCAAAAGGTATATTCATTTTCTTTTTAAATTCCTTCTTTGTTCTTTTGTCTTGAATCACTTATTTTTGTATCCTGAAACAAACTTTTCTTGCAGATCAGTTCTACAAGAAGTTCTAGATCAGAAAAGTGCATTTCAGAGCTTAAAGCATGACGTATTGCCATATCTAGTCCGGAGCCAACTGGTTAGTTATTAATGTTTTTTCAAGAGATAGGTTGGGTATTGTTGAACTTATAGGGATTCTGACCTTGTTCAAATTTTCTTAATGAGAGTTAGAAATCAGAAGTATTATTTAATGGTATGCCACAAGTGGAAGAAAATGGAACGGAAAAGGTTATATCTCAGAGCAACCAACAAATGCTATCTCAAATACTTGCTAATGCATCTGAACCAACATTTCATCTACGGCATGCACTGGGTTCTTATAGTTCTACTTCTGATCGAAAAACCCACAAATGCTGTGTGTATATTGCTGGAAGCAGCAAGTACTGTGCTCGCTTAAATTCTATACAAGCGTACAATGACATAAACCGAGATGTGAGTTTATTGTTGTTATGGCCTTTATCAGGAAGTTGTGGTTGTCTTAAATTCTCTGGTTCTTTGGCATTATTCATTTTTTACTGTGACAGGTAACAGGAGAGGCTAGCCATTTATCAGGGTATTCTTTCTCTGCTCAAAACAACATTATCCATCCTTCTGCAGAGCTTGGGGCAAAAACAACTGTGAGTTACTTTAGTGGTCTGATATACAGTTTCTGGAGCATTATTTTTTGTTCATTCCATTTTTAGGTTCATATAAATAGTAATGATTTGTGTAGGTTGGACCACATTGTATGCTTGGGGAAGGTTCACAAATGGGTGACAAATGCAGTGTGAAACGATCTGTCATTGGCCGTCACTGTCGGATAGGTGCCAATGTTAAGGTTGGATGATATGTTATTCTTACAAGTTAACAGGAGGTTACTTTTTGATCTTTTGATTTATCTGTGGTATATGATCTCCAACCCACAATGAGTGATCAGCAACACAGTCTGGCATATTACTAATGAGTTGTATTCAATAACGTTAATGCCAAGTTTTCTTGTGACTTGTTTTATGCACGCAGGTTGTTAATTCAGTAGTTATGAATCACGTTTCTATTGGGGACTGTTGTTCAATCCAAGGTTCTGTTATCTGTAGCAATGTACAGCTCCAAGAACGTGCAGTAGTAAAAGATTGTCAAGTAATTTGTTTCACCTTTTTCTGGCCATTTTTTCATGATTGCAATTTGAATCGGAATGTGACATTGTTTATATTGGCAGGTTGGAGCAGGTTATGTGGTCACTGCTGGTAGTGAGTGCAAGGGAGAGGTCTTGGCTAAGAAATGAAACTGAGATGTGAAATTCCAGGCTGGGAAATACATACCAAAATGACTTATGTTCTGCTTCATCACTGCTTGGTGCAAATTTTGTGCTTTTTGCTGACGGCAGTTACAATTTGGTGTTGGCAGGAGGAGCAAAGAAATTCTAATACTTCCGACTTGCACGCGTGTCCTTTGCAGTTTGTTTTGCTTGCTATTTGTTTGAAAATGGCTGCAATTAGTGTTGAATATTCATTTGTGTAAATGACTACTAATTACTTCCGCTTCATCACAATTTTCTGCCATTTAAGTTCAAGTTACAAGGGACTTTCTTTTGGGCATCCAGAGGCATCAGTTTTGTATTCGAGTAAATGCAGTACTATTGACGTATTTCTTTTGGGCTTTTTGCAATTTTGTTTTTGTTATAGATCTAGTGATAATAATGTTTACTTGAATTTGGTACCTGCTTTGTAAGAATTCATTTAAGCTCAACTTTTTTCTTCCCTATTGTGCGATGGGATTATGATGATGAGAGGTGTGCGAATGTTTTGAGTTACTAATGGTATCGTGTTACTAAATTACCGCAAAATAACGTTTAGCAAAATGGGGAATAACGTGATTGGTTATCATAATTTCATGAAATGAATCTTTATGTTTGAATATATCTTGGCGGAAAGTGATTTATAATAATGAAGTGTTGAGGGTAAAATAAAAATTAAGTTGTTTATGATGAAAAAGTTGTCTTCAAAAAATAATTAAAGATTATAATGTAATTTTTTAGCGAGGGTTAATTTACTGATACTTGAACAGGGCGTAAATAAAGTCTCCTGAAAGGATGTGAGAATTTTTTTATACAAGACGTTGTTCATTGTTAAATGTATCGCTTCATTATGTGATAGGAATTAGACATTAATAGTAGCCAACGTTTATTCAGGAAAGCCAATTAAATTCATTTATGAAATATACAGCTTTGATCATCATTCTTTGAATGATAACAAAATATGCTAAAAGTCTTTGAATACGAAATTTCTAGAATTTGTAAAATGATTTTGACGAATTTTGATGCGGGAATAAAAATTTAGAAAAGATTTATCAGTGGTTTTATTGCGGCAAGAAGAAAATGAATGTTACAAGGAATTGTGGCAGAGGAACACGAACCACAGAGAAAAAGGAACTGAATCTTGTTTACACGCCAAAGACGGTAGGTGAAGAGAATGAACTGAATCTTGATGTATGTCTTGTTCTTTTGCCAATTAATAATGTCACTAAAGTCTGCTCTGAATTGAAAGCTCGCGTTTCACTTGATCTCTCAAAACTCTCCTTAGTAATTTGTTGGAAGCTGTTCGAGGAAAGTCCGGAACGATTTTAACAAGGCTCACCTGTAAAATAACAAAATGAGTTTGTGAACATCAACTCAATAACTTAATCATCACAAGTCAGGTTAAAATTCCGGTAAATTTTGAATTTCCCTCCAAACTTGAAATTTCATGAATGTTTAAGTCGTTGAGTTGTGGTTTTTCATGATTTATTCAATTCAAAATGGTAATTGCTTGCAATGAACCAAAGGTCATACCTTAAACAAGGGATTAAGGTTGCTTTGAATAGCTTTAGCGAATTTCCTTTTTAGAGTTTCTGCATCTGAATTGTATCCTTTCTTTAAAACTACAAATATAATCAGTTGTTCTGGGCCTCCATGTGCAGGTGCAACACTGATTGCAGCTGTCTCCAAAATGCATTCATCAGCCCCATCACAGACACGCTCAATTTCTACAGAACTTGTCTGCGTATCAGAACAGAAAATTCCAGGTAAGAATGACAGTCACACAGAGGTGTCAAGGTAGGAATTTATGATTTTCTGAAGAATCCATTATCAGTAGCAAGTAGCTTCAACTCTTATTAATTTATGCTGGACATTGACATGGAAAACATAAATGTAGCGGTGATGAGGTACCTTTATTCCACCAAGATTCATTGTGTCATCAGCCCTCCCTTGTACAACTAAATAGCCTTCAGCAGTTCTTTTGATTATATCTCCATGTCTTCTAAGAACCTGCTTATATCATTTTAGACATTACAAATTAACAAACCACTTGAAGAAGTTTATTAGAATAAGAACAGAACGTGAGTAGTTAACATCACAGCTCACAACATAGTCTATTAAGTTACCATGTAATTTACAATGTGACTAACTGAAAACCTTTATGAAGTTAAACATCCTAAGTTTAGAGTTAAAGAGTAATCTCATCCTCTAGTTTCTTTATTTTTGGATTTTATGTGTGCAATTCGGTCAGTGAGTGCTTGTGCAGTAGGACATCAAACAAGCATTAAGATGTATTGAACCAATTCATTCTGGACCTCTAAAAAGTCATTAGGATGCAAGAAAAGCCACAAAAAATACATTTAGATCTGAACTACTATTCTAAGATAGCTATTAACTGAATTTGAAAACAATGTCACGTTGGAAATAGGTAATTGAAGTGTATACCTTTCCTTTGTACATTGGCATTCCCTTGAAGTAAACCTCATCATTATCAGCATTAAGCAATCTATCTGTTGCTCCCATATATATAGGAAACAAGCCCACTTCACCAACACAGGCAACGTCCTCTGGCTGTCACATTGGTCAAAGAGGCAAACAAATTAGAAAGCCTTAAAGTAAAAAGTCTTAAAGACTTGAGAGAATTGAAAATTGTAACAGGACACACAAACACACTCATACAGTCTCAAGATTTTGAGATTAGTATTTCCATTTAGCGTTATTGGTTCAAAAGTCTGGACTATGTTACAGCTAACAAGCACTTGACATCCATTATCCATTGCAACAACAAAATTATAGGTAAGTATTGACACGATGAAAAGCAGTTTGAAGTCGGTGGCAAAATACTAAATAGTTAATACCAATATGATCAAATAATAAACTACCAAGAAAATATTCTTACATAAGGAACTCCATTTTCGTCAAGGATGACCAAACCAGTTGTCATTGATGCTGTGCTAAATGTTCCAAAAGCTTGGGGCTGCAGTAGACTTCCCATGATGTAAGAAGATGCAAGCTCAGTGCCTCCACAACATTCAATGATTGGTTTGTAATAAGACCTCGAAGAAAGCCAGAGGTCATCATCAACATTTGAAGTTTCTCCAGTGGAACAAAATGTTCTGCATATAATCTCAGTTTAGTTCAGTTTTTCATTAGTTACTTGATTGTTCAAACTAAACAAGAACTTACTTTATCTTTGTCCAATCCAAGCCCTCCATGCATTGTGTATTCTTCCATGTCTTTACTAAGCTCGGAACCGTTCCCAAAATAGTAACACCTGCATCCTGAACAATTGCATTTGAATGATGATCTTTGAGCAACGTATCAAATTCTATTGACGCAGAATACAACAGTTAGTATGACGCTTATGTATATTGCTGCATTTATATTTGATTCACCCCATCCAGAATAAACCTGTGTGTAGCTATGTCAGGTTCTAGAAATGAGATTCTTGCCTTCTAAAAGGTTATTTTTCCCTTTCGTGTACATTCAGGCCTAGAGCACCTAGTCGTTGAGGCTCAGCCAAATAAATGCATAAGGAAACTCGTTTTTCTGTTTTCTTTTACCATAACAAAACTACATAAGTTAACATATATACTTTTATGGACATAGCTCACCGACAAGATACTTCTCTTGTCATCACAAGCTTCATCTTAGTAATTCTATTTTATGAGACAATTTCTACGGAGAAAACTTTGTTTACGTTGTTTTGACATCGGAGTGGCATACAGATGCAAATTGTTTTCACAAAGGATAGGAATGTTCATGAGTTATGCCACTGTAGATGACACTAACTTGCAACCATTGCCCTCTACGGCCCACTGCAACATATTACTTCATTGCATCCGGAATTTGGAAGAAAAAACAACTAACCTAGTATAGTTCCCATTCAGACCTGCTACTAGTTAGCATTTATTTTATTTAGCATGCTGTCCCAAAGTCTTGGATGATTAAGACATGTTATGTTAATCACAAATAATGACCGTCTGTTAGAATAAGACGTGTTTTGTAATTCACAAATATACTGAAATATTAGAGTTGGACAAATACCTGAACGAACTTTCCAAAACCATGTCCTAGAGGAGATCCATGGTACAGAGCAAGAGTTGCACCTGATAGAAAGCATGAATATATAAGAGTTGGGCCCATCACCCATCCCAAATTTGTAGGCCAGCAATAGACATCTCCAGGTTGAATATCAACAAAAGCCCATCCATCTGCAGCACTTCTTATGGGTGAAAGTTGAGTCCAAGGAATTGCTTTTGGATCCCCTGAAAAGTAAAAATGTAACTAGAAAATCATTATAATGGGAGTTTCTTATTGATGTGTTTCACTGTTCAAGGAAGAATCTTTACCCGTGGTTCCAGATGAAAAAAGTATGTTAGTGACAGCATCAATTGATTGATTGAATGGAGAGTAATGATGTGACCTGCCACGGTTTAAATGTTAAGGTGAGACTAAACAAGAGAAACATTGCAACTTCTCTCACCCATGTTTTCTGTTTATGGGACCTTTAGTAGTGACTATTTTAGACCACATAATAGAAACATTTTAATGTATGCATTACCTAGGATGCTGTCTGCTAGAAGAAAGAAAATCCTTCCATGATACATCGCATTCTCTTAATTGCACACCTAGATCATCACCTATCACAGGAAGCACGATAACTTTACATGAAGCTGCCTCAATGACTCGACTGCAAGGAGAAATAAGCAGAATGAGCTGGTGTTCTATATGTAAAAGGAACAACCTTAAATTTATCTAGCTTAAACTACAAGAAAGCTTGAAATATTTTAAATTTTGCTTCGTAAAAATATTCTGAGTGGCACTAAAGTATGCATTAAGCAGTAGTTAGGAAATGCATCTAGAATACGAAACTTGGTCAATGGAAGGCAGTTGTGCCTTGTTCTGACCAAAATCTGGAGGAAAGTCTAAGCATATCAAAATGCCAAGAAAATACAAATGAGCAAGAAATGCGACATTCCAAGTGGAAGAATCATATTGAAAGAGCATTGAAGAAGTACCATAATTATGCTTTATGAAAGGAAGAGACAGATGCATACTAAGCATCCATATAGCATAGAAACCAACAAACTATTCACCTGTACAAAGGGAATTTCCTGCCCCCTCTTGATATGAAATCCTGAAACAAATCAAAGCTGAGTAAATTACAACAGTTCGAATTTATCTTTGAAAGTTCATCATGTAAGTGCATATATTAAAGATCCTAAATGTGATGACAGCTAGGATCAAACTCTTCACCACTGGATCAGGATAGTTTTATACCATGCCAAGGATCAACTCTCCTAAAAGCTAAAGCTGTATGTTTTTATATCTAAAGAACATTCCAAAGAAGCAATGTCTTAAACGATAGTTTCAAGAACCAAATGTCTTAAAGCTTAAGCTATAAAGCACAAGCCCAATAATAGTGAGACCCATTTGGGATTCAGGCACAAACAAAATACCAGTGCACTCTGATTTTTTGGTGAAATTATAATTTGATTAAGGGAATTTGTCAGAGAGGACAGAACTCTTGACGACTGGTAGAATCTGATATCATGAACAGTCTCCCAACAGTTTAATTTGTCAGGTGCAACCTAGAAAATTTAATTTCTAACTAACAGATAGTTGGGAATATAACAAAATGTAACTAACAATATATGACAAGTTCATCCATGTAATTATCAGCTTAAGATTTAGATAATTGCTACTTGTAGATTTTGAGTGTGAAAGTGCTGGACAGAAAAGGCAGAAAGCCAGGGATAACCACCATCTTTATCTAGAACTCTAATCTTCAATTTTCTTTATGTTCATTATCTGTCCAGATTTATCTTATGGCTAGACATTTTTAAGATCACTTAGTGTCTTAATTAATTTTTTCTTAACTTCATCTAAAACTCTCAGCACCATGAAATCTAATTCAATAAGCACTCTTTGATCACTAAAACTGCTACCAATATGGTTGTTAGTTTTTATCAACTCCTTCCATGCAACCCTTCAACACACGAAATACAGCTTTCAATGCAGCTACTGTTCTACCTAATTAATATTTATTAAAACCCTGACCTTTCTCAAGTTTGTGATGTCTTAATTTATTGCAATGCACCATTCACGAAGAGTAATAAGCCTGAACAAGATCCACCTCTTTTCTAATATCTAGGATCAAAGCTATACGATGTAGTCATCATCCTTATCAAACATGTATAGGCCAATAAGTTTTCCCGAATCGAAATCATCATTTTAACAAGTTCTCCGTGAATTAGGTATCCGTGACCATGGGCTGTTGGTTGAATCTCATCAAACAAGAAACATTTAATGAAAATGAATTTTTTTAGGCCAAAAGAACAATTTGGTAACTTTAGCATTGCTTCACACACAATGAACCGTATAACACGCAGGAATTGATAACTAGGAAAGAACAAAGGCAATATCGATTGAATAGTACACTTTGATGAACAACATGTTACTATTAAAGTCATACACAATGCCAAATTTAAAACATCACCTGAGTGAAAATACCCTTAGCTTTAGAAACACGCAGGCGAGTTGCAATTTCTTTTGGTGCAAAACTATCAGCAATTGATACCACAACACATCCTGCTAGAACAATGGCCAGATATATAATCACTGCATTCACTGTCATTTGCATGTCAATGGCGATTGCATCTCCTTTCGAGAATGAGGCATCTATTGCATTCGCTACCAACCTGGAAAAAACACAGCAAAAACTATGAAAACTACTTCAAGAATAAACCCAAAGGGAGAAAGATCAAAATCAAAAAGTGAGATACAAGAACAAAAAGAATGGAAACAAATAATACCAAATTCACACTCATTTTCACAAATTGTCCTGATCAAAAAGTACAAAAATTAAATGTACTGGTGCAACTGAAAAATACAGACTGAACTAAAATCAAAGTCAAGAGATCAGACTCCCTATATTGAATAACACAACTTTGGTCCAAAAGCAAGTGTGAGCTGAAAAGGCTTACATTACTTGTTGTCGGAGTTGTTTAAGCGTGATACGGTTAACCTCGGAATCATCAAAACCTTCATCTCTCCAAACGATGGCTATACTGTCATCTGGTTTGTAGGGATGTGAACTGGGTTGCAGACAGCAATCAGCAATGTTGAGGACAGAAGCGGGAAGCCACGTGCCTCCATGTCTGGAAGGGTCAGAAGTGTCTAAAATAGACTTGGGAGGTTCAACAAAGGAGACAGAAAGTTCCTTCAGAAGAAGGGACCAGTAGAGCTGCATTCACAATAAGAATTAACAAACAAAGAAAGAGAAGAAGAGATGCTATGTCTGAATAGAGAAAGAGGTGTTTGGTTTTGCTTGCCTGAGGGTGTTGAACGGAAAAGTTGTGAAAGAGGCGATAACTGGAAATAGGGTCTTTGTAGGAAGGTCCTAAAAGTTGAGGGGCATGAGTTTCCATGAAACGGCCAAGGTTGGTGCGTTTGGAGGTGTCCCTGAAAGGAAGAAGAGAAGTGAGTGGAGATTGTAGTGTGATAAGTGTGATGAGCAGAGAAAGACTTACAGAGAAGGGAACCAATAGAGTGGAAGGGAAGTGTGTTGAGAGTGATAAACAGAGTGGTAGAGAAGATGATGCAAGGAGTGTGGAAATGATGGTTTGAGCAGTTTTCGAGAGACAAGGTGGCGCCATATGAGTGAGCGGTGGTTGTCGGTGTCGGAGGGACATTGAGACAGAATATCCCTCAAAACACGGTACAGTTCATTGGCTTCTGCTAGTGTTAACCCTGCGTTCACCAAGTCTTCTACTTGCAATTCGCTCACACTCTTCACCATCTCTTTCTCTCCTCTTTGAAATCTGGAAATTGAATGAAAAGTTGCAGAATGGTTGTTGAGTTCTTGAGTTTGAGGTGATTCAAGTGGATCATGCAGTATTTTCACACCACCTAACACTTCCAACTCGGTATTGTTAAAAAAAAAAAAAAAAAAAACTTTGAGAAAGGTTGGAACAACTTCACACGTGTTCCGTTTATTGCAGCTACCAACAGAGGCAAGGTCCCAAAGTTGACCACAACATAGGTAGTAGGTGACGCCTCTCCTCACAAACAACCAAACCAACCACGTTTTTTTCCCTCCAAAAATCATAATTAATAAGTTCATGTGAAATTATATTTTATTCATGTGAAATTAATAAGTTCTTAATTGGTTTTGAAAATAATAATTTAGTTTAATTAATTAGAAAATAGTTATTATTTATAAATGATTTAGTAAGTTTGAATTTAATTTATGCCTCTTTATTTTTTTTAATTTAATAATCCTAAATTTTTAACTTTAAAATTAAAATATTGTGGTAGTTCATTTAATAAATTGTGTTTTTTATAGATTCTTTTTAAAGAAAATTTTCATTTAAGTTATGTTAAAACATTTGATTAAACGATCTCTTTGAATTTTTTTTTTTACTGTTATTCTTTTATTCTATTTTGGTTTCATAGTTCAGTATTCTTGTCACTCAAATTAAGAACGCTGTCTATGTATTTGTAATATTTTAGCAAAAGGATTGGAAATAATGCCTAAAAAGGAAATAAAAAGATTATTTATGAAAACTTGGTCATAGATAACTTTTTCGCATTTTTTGTGTGTGTTTATAGTATTTACAGAGAAGTTTGTAAATAGTGTATACAAACTAAAACATATAATTGAATTTTATTGATTAAATTATACTTAAAAAAGACGTAAAATAAAATATTGAAAATTAATTATGTTAATTAAATTTTAATATTTTCTTAAAAAATCATCCAAAAAAAATTGGTTTTCTATTAATTAAAAAAAATTAATAATAAAAAATGCATACAAATTATTTATTGTTATCATTAATTTTAATAAAAATTATTTTATAGTTACTAAACTTTTACTAGAATAAAAAGAAAATGAACATGTGTTTTCACTAATATACATAACGTTTTGTCCCATGCCATACGTACCGATCTCTTTTTTCTGCTGAGTATCATCGAAACACCTTTTAATTTATAAAATTATAATTATAGTAATTAACAATTATAATTTAAAAACTCTATGTTACTATCATATATAACATGATATAATAGTCTGAAAAACGATCTATTTGAGATCTTAAAAATTAAAACAGCTAAATATAATACATTGTATTAACCTGAAAAACAAAGTATATGTTTTCAGAAGTTATTACTCACTTTTTCTAAGTATTTTAAGTTGCTTCCTCAAATAATATATATCAACATATTTTTTTCCCTATAATATATTCTTACTTCTCACAGATATCATCAAAATTCGGTTAATTAGAATCCATAACTTCTTTACAAAAGAAGTGAATTTAAAAGACGTGTTTTCCTTTACTCAACAAAACACATCTTTACAAATCTTTGTTGTTGTTTCCCAAAATTTAGTTAAACAAACAAATTTAATATAACAAAGTAAATAAAAACAAGAACTGAGAAAACAATTAAAAGCATGTGATGATAAATAACCATTATCCAGTTACAACTATGAAGAATCAACTAAGTCACTCTCCAGAACAACGAGCAAGGATGAGTTATTATTGAATTATTAACTATCATTCTCATTTACATAAACACTGGAACACTGTATAAGATTTAAGTTAATAAAAGGACAGTTGTACCACATTCACTTGGCAAATCGAACAGTCCACTCTGCAGCAATACCATCATGTTTTGCTCTGTCTCCTGAATACAAGTGAGCAATGCCAGGGACAACAGCATTATCTGCAAAAATTATTACAACTTTATACTCCAAGATCATAAATGCCTACTTGATATGTTGATGGAAAGTGTTGGTGTTATTAATATTACATGTTTGAAAACAAGATTTCATCAGCCACAGCAACTTTTTACAGTTAAGGAAGAGAAGTATGAGATAAGATGGTTGATAGATATGATGAAGAACAGAAGAAAAAAGAAATGTGTGTGAAAACATGATGTAGGAATTATATCACAGAGCTGATTGGTTTAACAAAACGCTTTTATATTCTTATTTTCTGTTTTAGAACAAAAATGAATCATATTGTCAAATCAAGCAACCCCTTAACTTGGTTGAATCCAAAGTGTCAAAAAAGAAAACAAAATTAGTTGGTGTCCCTGTTACAATGTGCTACATCTCCAATACAGGGCAAGGCTGAAGAATGAACTAACATACAGACCATCAACAACCTCCATTTATAGCAACAAAATAGAAAATGAATACAAGACAGGTGAATACAATACAATGACCAAAATAGTCATATGAATAAGTATTTTTTTAAGAGGTTGGAAGAACTTACAATGATCAGGATTTGTGAAAATTGATCTAACTGCAAGTAGCACCTTAGTAATTGTTAGTGCTGGACTCCAATCATCCTTCAATATTCCCATACTTACAAGGCCGTCAGGGTCTACATTGCAGTGGTAAATGCGTGTTTTGAATACCACCTGCAATCTCATATCTTTAATTTAAGATACTAAAACACTGAAATTACTGCAACAGCAATATCCATTATTTTCTGGTTTGTTTGCATATCGCTCCTTTGTTTCCAGAACCACTACCACTCTTCCTTGATCAGGGGAAGTTTATGAAAATCAAGAAAAACAGAAGGAGGATAATTTAGGCTCTTCATAAAAGATTTTGAACATTTCTCAGAAGGTTTGTGCAGGATTTCAAAACAAAGGTGATATACTTTTAAAAACTGCAAAAATAGAAGAGGTAACAGTAATATACTCAAAAAGGGGAAAAAATTTATCTGCTCCAAATTTCAATTTACGAAACTAGAATTTAAAAAACAGATGGAAGTTCACACTGATCCAATCAACTCCCTAAAACAGCACAGCAGACAGCAAACTTTCCATTTGCCAAATCAAAAGCCAAAAATATGTACATTCAAGCAATTGATGAAAAACCTTTTCCAATGACAATTGTTAGCACAGAGACTAACATGGACATTGCGACACACACACACACACACACACACATATATATATATATATATTGAACATCATTAAGAATTAATTAAACTGACAATAAAGATTTATTTATCCAAAATCATCTACAAACAAGGTTAATCAAATATATCAATCTAAACACATTGTCATCTTATACAAAAATGAATTTAATTCATCTATCTAAATCCAAAAAAAGTGAAAAGTTTCAAGACATTTCATCCCCTTCTTGATCATCATCATTGAAAAAGACACTTTAACGAGGTTCATCAAAAACAAAATAACTTTAAAATTTCACATTATACTAAGATATGATAGTAGAATAAATCAAAAAAGTTCCTAATAATACATATATAATCCAAATACTCTTGATTATATACGATTTGATCCTTATTTCTATAATTATAATAGAACTTAACACAAGTTTGAGTTTTTAAAAAATCACCATGTCTTTTTAAATAAGACATTTCACCGATACGTATGGTGCATCTGCCGTATGTGTGTTGGTATCCAATTCATGTCAAACATAGGGACACACCATTGAGGAGACATGTTTGAGCTTCCTAGTTTGTCTAATTCTTACGAAATGAGCATCTAGTGATTATATATCTTGGAATTTTGGACAACCTTCCTACTCTTGAAAAGGAAAGGTGACACGAACATTCAATTTTATTTATTTTCCAAGAATTATACGCCATATCCTTATTTTCACAACAGTGATGATAGCTGAATGGTCCTCAGAATTAATTTGCTTTTTTTTTAAGGGACTCTACCCCAGTCTTGACTTTAAGATTTCCTACTCATGTCCATGAGAAAACCCATCCCAAAAAGACTGATCTGTTAAGTGAGAGAATACTCTACCTAACCACTCATTGAATGATTTTCATTCTAACTCTTTAAGCACATGTATCATGTATGTACTTCCCTAGCTGCTTCTTTTCAAGTCACTCTTCCACATGAATTCCATAAAATTAGTCTGTTGGGTAAAGAGCCTCATGGCTCAAGTGCCACATTGAGCCCCTATACTCAATATGGAACATAATAATCAAAGACAAGTTCATCGCTTTGCAAAACCGAACTAGTGACTGATGGAACTAGTGACTGATGGACTAAGTCATGTGTACAGTCTGCTTGAATGACTCAAGTGATCGAGAGAATCATGGTCCAAATGTGTACCCCATGTGCAAATTGATAAAGCCTGTCTTGATCCACAACCAATCCTAATAAGTAAATATCAACATCATCCATAAACAACTTTATCTGGTCAACAAGTAGCATGGATTCCAAGGAATTGAATCCAGTCATTGTATAAAATACAGCTTCATGTCAAGCATGTATACAACATGTCAGAACACGCATTTAACAGTAACCTTTGTTCTACCTAAAAATCTAGTCTGAATCTAAACCCCTTAGTTCCTTGTGGCTTACTGTCTACATTGTCAGGCAGTCTCTAGTCCTCCTGGGTCTTGATTCACCAAGCATGCGCACCAATAAACTCGACTAAAGAGTCGACAGAACCAAAACTGTGCCATATCTCACCAAGCTCAATGAACTAGGAGTATTCCACTTTGGATAATAGGTATTGTAACTAGTATTACAGTGATCAATTTAATTGGTATTTTCTTTTATGCTTCATTTTCCGAATTGGGCTCATCGCTGTAGTAATTGTATTCTAATATGATTTTTTAAATGAAAGCATAATAACTCAAGAGGGATCCACTCTATCTTTGAGATATGCAAGCGGATCCCCTTCAGTTCTTAATTCAACGACAAAATGACAGATAAAACCATATATCCAACTTGACAGAAGTCAAAATGGAAGGAATTCAATGAAAAAATATTTCGAAGACTACACGTCATCTTCTGATTAGAAAGAGACACCCTATGGGCTGTAGTTCTTAAGAGAAAATAAAAACCAATGGCTAAAGATTCATACACACCCACAAGCGTGAAAATTCATGCAAATCTTTCACCTTTACTTGTGAAAAGGAAGAAAACACATGTTCTAAAACATTACTATAGAATGCTCTATAAATAAAAGGGAAAAAGTTAGAAGCACTTCGTACACTTTTTTGGTTGTATAAGTACATAACCTATAAAATAAAGGACAGAAGCACTTCTATCACAACTAGCAACAAAATGATCAGATCCAGTCCAGCAGACGGCTAGCAAAATTCTTCTACACGCCAATGCAAACACTAAATTATGAGAAAGAAACATCAACTGAAAAAAGACGCTAAATAATAATTTGTCACACTTACTAATAAGTCAGGTAATGGTTATTGCGGCTGTTTGGCTAAATTTCCTAATTAGAAGAAAAAGAATAAGGAAAAATGAAAACAACACTAGTTCAGAGTGAGTTAAGTTTGCAAAATACGTACGCCTAAAACAAACTAACAAACAACATACAAGGGAAATTGAAACAAGTATCAGATTAGAAAAGATGAAAAGGATTACTCAAAAGAAGTACATGTTCACTCCTTTGTAGAAAACATAGAATTGAATGGTGCAAGAAACATGAAGAACGTACCTGGGGAGGCTTGAAGGGATAATCACTGGGAAATTTGATGTCAAGGAAAAAGATTCCACCTTGGTAGGGTGTTCCTACAGAGAAGAAGTTGATAAAGGAAAAATCAGAGTTGGGAAGATGATAGGACAGTGATAGGATTAATAAACAGAATTGGGAATGTGTAGCTACCTGGGGTTCCAATAATGGTGGCAATCCAGTGATATAGGTTATCGCCCTTAGGGCCAGCGGAGCAATCGGGAGGAGGGTCGTTGTTGAGTTCCACCATTTCCCTCTGAATCCTCTTTCCTGAAGCCGACACGGAGGTTGTGGGTACCCATGACGATGTTGAAGAACTCCACGATGATTTTCCTCCTCCTCCTGATATCATCATCAATCTCTCAAACCCCAAACAAACTCAACAATTATCTTCTTCTTCAAACTTTCCACAACCAAGGACCAGAGTGTTTCATTTCATCCTCTCCCATCTTTTGCTCCCCACAACCAGTCCACTACATTTTTATCTCAAGAATTTCAACTCAAATGTTATGTACTAATGTAATGGATAATGTCCAAAATTTGACATATGCGATCATTAATCGAACTCAAATGAACAGCTATGTTATATAAAAAAGTCTCCAAAACATATAATATTTTATATTTAAATAAAAATTATTCTTTAACTTTATATATAATATAATTATGGTTACATTATTTCATTCAAATATTAAATTAGAGGATATTATTGTTAAATATTTTTATATTTGTAACTAAAAAAATTAAAACTAAAATATCTTCTTATTAATTAATTTTTTTAGAATAATATAATTATTCACTATTTTTATAATTTTTACTTCCTTATGTTTTGGGATTTTATTTAACTAGATTTTTTTTAGTTCCTTGTATTTTGGTAGGATTTTATTTCACTATATTACTTTTAAGTTTTCATTGTGTTTTTTTATGTTCTTTAAGTGCGGAGGTATCTCGTACTCTTTCTAATTTCTAAACCAATGAGTATCTTCATAATTCTTAGATTTTGGAATTATCTCTTATTGTTCCTAATTCCTAAACTTCGAAGGTATCTCTTTCTCTTCTTAAACCTCAGAGATATTTATTATTTACATCTCTACATTGTGCCTACAATATTAGAATTGATGGGATTAATATAAGTTTGAGTATTCTTCCTAAACCTCAAAGTATTTGTTATACGCAAAGCGCCTAATCCAATTGGGTTACACAAATTCAGCACTACACTAACTTATTTATAAGACTTAATCGAAGAAAAGACGAGGGTGGAAGCATTTTACAAACAATAACAACACAAAATGTTAACCCTAACCTAGATAACTCACACTTAAAAAAAAAAAATCCATCTACAATCTTTCATTTTATGAAAATAATAATGGATAACATCACTAATTGACGTGTGTATTTTAGTGTCGTGTGTGTTTTGGTGTTTAAGTCTTGCAAAGGCTATAAATATACATAATTTTTTGTCATATGTTCTTTAATATGAATTATTATGGCCTTAACAAGGGTTAAACAATAAAACACACACACGTCAATAACATGATGTTATCCATAATCCTTAAAAAAACCAAGGTCAAATCTTCATATGGAAACAAAATTTGTCACCCTATGAGTCTTTAACCTAATAATGAGATGTGATAATGTCCAAAATGTGACATGTGGCCATTAATTGAACTCAAATGAACACCTATATTATATAAAAAAGTCTCCAAAACATATAGTATTTTATACTCAAATAAAAATTATTCTTTAGTTTTTCTTATAATCAGAGTTACATTGTTTCATTCAAATCTTAAATTAGAGGGCATGCGACCATTAATTGAACTTAAATGAACATCTATTATATAAAAAGTCTCCAAAACATATAATATTTTATACTTAAATAAAAGTTATTCTTTAGTTTTTCTTATAATCACAATTACATTGTTTCATTCAAATCTTAAATTAGAGGGACATTGTTGTTAAATATTTTTATATTTGTAATTAAAATAATTAAAATAAAAACATCCCCTTATTAATTAGTTTTTTCACAATTTAATTATTCATTATTTTTCGAATTTTTAGTTCATTATGTTTTAGAATTTTATTTGACTAGATTCTATTTTTTTTAGTTCTTTGTATTTTGGTGGGATTTTATTTGACTAGATTGGTTTTAAGTTTCTTGTGTTATATCTTTTATTCTTTCTAAATTGCAGAGGTATCTTGTATTCTTTCTAATTTCTAAACCAGTGAGTATTTTCTTAATTCCTAAACTTCATAATTATTTCTTACTGTTCCTAATTCCTAAACTTTTGGAATTATCTCTAATCGTTCCTGATTCATAAACTTCGAAGGTATCTCTTTCTCTTCCTAAACTTCGGAGGTATCTCTTACTCTTCCTAATTCCTAAACCTCGAAGGTATATATTTCTCTTTCTAACTCCTAGACCTGAGAGGTATTTATTATTTACATATCTTCATTGTGCTTATAATATGGGAGTCCATGGGACTGATATAAGTTTGAGCATTCTTTCTAAATCTCAGAGGTATTTGTTATACACAAGCTCCCAACCAACAAATTCAGTACTACACTAAGTCAGTTACACGACTTAATCGAAGAAAAAATGTGGACAAAAGCATTTCATAAACAATGCAAATGTGGAAATGAAAAAAAAAACCCAGGCAGGTGTCACATAAAATTGTCAGAGAAGTTGTTAAAATATGTATGTTAAAATATCATTATACTAATGTGATAAGAAATTTTCTCCATAACAAAAGTTCGTGATAGTTTATCATACGTTACAATTTGTTTTCTTCATAAGTTCGTCGAATAACTGATATTTTATTTATCACATTTAAATAAAAATTAATTAAAAATGTAGGATTAATTTAATTATTTATCGAGTTCCGCCATCTCATAACAAACTTAGAGCATTGACACCCTAATTACATTATGTCATCTTCATAGTTGAACATTGAACATTTTTTACCCTGTATTTATTTGGGCTTGTTTCGGATAACAAATCATAGAATAAGACATTGACACTAGTAAAGTTTCCTCAAATGATACATATTTCTACTCCCAGTGCACCTTACCCATATTATTTGAAGAATAATATTGCATTGTGTAACCAATAAGAAAAGTTATTATGGTTATGAGCATTTGAAAAATATGAGATTATGTATAACCTCAAGAAACTTCAAGGGAAGTGCTAATATACGCCTTAATTGTTAAAAGAAGTACAACATTATACCTCAGTATATCATACACTTATAGATGTTAAAAGGAAGTAGAAGGATTATTTTACAAATCTAAAGTTTCTTGAGATTGTAAATAATCACCTTGTTTTTAATATTTACAATTTTTTTTATCCATGTACACAATTTAATACTTTCCAAAAGAAAAATCAACGAAAAAGTTGTTAGAATAAATTCGACAGTGACACTGCTTGCATCCATGTGAATGAGTATCCACTTTTATTAACTTTTATGACATTATATTTCATAGCACTTGATGATAAATTTTATGTATCATTAGTAGTTTTTTACGAAAAATAAAATCAATCAAGGAATTGTATTCACAACAGTAAAACTGTTGATATAACACGTAAACTAAAAAAATGGTTACTTGATAGTTATAGATTATATATATGAATAAACAAACAACTCCCCACTGCCTGAGTAGCAAGTGTATCGCGTGCCATGCTGTATTTTCGGATGGTAGTAATACTCTCTCATATATGTAAATCATTTTTACATTGATGCTGAAATGAATGAATTCATAGAAGAAATTTGATCAGCAAGAAAACTTGTAGTTGCAGATGAATTTTGAACATTCAGAAATATAGCAGATTGAAACTTGAGATCATAATACAAATCTAAATTTAAGAAAGAAGCCATAGAATGGTGGAACTAAAAGCTGCTTGAACCTGAATGACATATAACAAGAGTTATCAAATAGGCGAAGGCAAGGAGCGATTTTGCTGTGTTTGTTTCATGTGAAGTGAAAAGCCCTGTAAACGATCTAACTTTACTACTCCTGATATTTCAAAATTGTGGTCCAAAATATGCTTCCATGCAGCTGCAGATGCTAGCCTCCATCTTGAACAAGCAAACCTTAAAAGGTATCATACTGAACTGTAACACCTAATCTGTGCTAACCTTCTCCTCAATACTTGAGTTGCTAAGTATTACTACACCAATTATTATAAGTATGGCACCTGCAAACCACTGTGGAACAGTTCTTTCATCAGAAAAATGCACAATTCAAGAAACTGAATATACAAGAGGTAAATAACCGGCTACAAGGTTTTCGATGGTTTAGTTATTTATTTACTGTCAGCATCAGTAACAAAGTAAGAAAAGCCAAGTATCCCTCTACGCGGTTAGAGCAACAAAAGCAGGAGCAGGACAACATTTAAGGGTCATCTGTTTGGTGACCCCTGAAAATTAACTGTCTCAGATAGCGTTTGTAAAATTGATTTTGAAGTGAAGCGATTTATGTTTGGATTTTTTTTATTCTAAAATCAAGTTAGTAGAAAAAACTCCATTATTGTTTTGTTGCAACATATAAGCTATATAAAGTTTTTTTGAATCAATTAATTTGGACACAAAATCAATTCATCGAAATGAAGCAAACGTGTGAATGTTTACCTAAAATTACATTAAATGGTATTTCAAGGTCATCTTAAATGATCTCATGTGAATCCAAACCGAACACACTAAAACCCAAAGATAGACTTGATGTGTAAAAGTGCATCAAAAACTCATCCCGGAATAGTTCAGCTAAATTTAGGGGCATACCAAACTGACTCTAGCCCACAACCACAATAACTCTGAAGCATCTATAAGGTTAACCTGCTTAATTCTTAATCCAAAAACAATTACAAGTCCGAAATAGGGATTGATGGAAGAAAGCTTAGCTTCCAAGATCCAACCAGAGAGAATAGTTCCAAAATGGTGTATGTGAAGGTTCCAGGGATTTTAAAGGCAGATTACGGCACTTGTTTCTGCCTGAACATTGCTATTGCGTAGCTACTCACAATTAGAGTGTGATTCTAAATCGCATGAAATGGAGCAGCAGGTCACAACAGGGTTTCAACATCATTATGTTACTTTAAGGAAAATAGTCAAACTTCAATCTCCTACTCCAAGTGTTGCAGTGTAGAATGTTTCCGGGGTGTGGGAGATACTTAATTTCACATCAGCAATTTAAAACCATGTAAGGTTCTAAAGTCTAACAAATAACAAGATTATAAAAAATTATTTGTAGATAGTTTTAAATGACCATGTTAGACGTAAATGGAGTAAACCAACAAGTTAAAACATTCAAAATTAACCAAACTTCATAACAATGTGAGAACAAATATGAACCAGAAAAAAAGTAATTAACTTTTCTATAAATTTTAAAATTAGTTTATATACAAGCAAAACATAAAAATGTACAAAAGTCATATTAAAATGTTTCCGGGTAAATTAACTTATAGATAAACTAATTGTCATTTTTTCTTCTTATTTTTTCTTTATCGGAAGTGTTCTTGAAAAATTATTTCAAACATGGCCACAGAAAGGATTGTGCATGAATTGCAATTACACTATGGATAAGAGAAAGTGTACCTGAAAAGAGAGTGATTCCCGAAAGAAGAAGAAACCTGCTAAACCGGAAGAGATAAAATTGGTAGCGAAATTGGTGACAGTTGCCTGAAGAGAGGAGAGAGCTTTAAGGCTATTGACATAACAAGCCCACATCGTTACATTGAACAGTAACACCATCCCGTATCTGAAAAACTGTTCCGTTCGCAGTGAGTAACAAAGATCGAAGAAAAGAGAATTGATTATAATACGAAATGCAGAAGTGAAATCTGAATGATTAACCTAACCTGGTGAAGAGGGAGCTTTACGGAAATGGCCGCAAGAGCGGCGTTGAATCCAGCAGAAACTGCCCACGCGTACCCTTTTCCGTTAGTGCCTGAACCCGACACTCTCTCCATGTTTCGATTCGATCGATCACAAATTCAAATTAGGGCAAAATATTATTATTGGATTTGTTCTTTTGCAAATGTTGACTTTGATTCAAATACGTTGTCAACTTTTCTAATTAACGGGTCTTGATCGTGATTTATATAAAGAAAAAAATCAATGGTAGAAAAAATATATGACTTACTTTTTTAAATTCTTGGTATTGTTTCATTATATAAGTTTTTAATCTATAATTATATTCTTTAGTCTAATTTAATATGGTTCTTTGAGTGGACTTTATTCTAAAATGAGTTTTTTTTTACATTTTTTCTTTCTTTTGTTACACAGTTTTTTTCTTGAAATGATATCAATTTAAGTTTAGAATTATATCCATAAGCTGTCTTTGTTTTTCATGTCTCTGCTGCTATTAGGATGTATTTGTATGCTTATAATGTTTTTTAACAATTTCTCAATCCACTTTTCTTAACATGAGTCTTAACATATATTTGCTTGCATTGTTTATTCAATGCAAAAGTTTACTATATTTTGAAGTTATTGTCATCTTAGTCAAATCTTGACATATTATGCATAATTTGATTTAAGATTGAAAATACGAAACACTGAACTAAAACAATACCAGCAACAAAAATTTCCCTTTCAACAACATAAATCTCGCACCAAGAATGTTCAACAAAAACACGAAATTTGTGTTTGTAAAGAATAGGGTTTGCTGTGAAGAATGGAAGAGCGGTAACAGAAATAGCGTTTGCTGTGCGAAAATAAAACTTGCATTTTTATACTTCAAAAATTATAATATTAAAATATTAGTATCGGGTATTAAAAAAATTTAAATGAAACCCATACTTGATCATTGTTATCCATTTTATCTAATTTCATGTATGCATTCTTACATGAATTCGGAAAAAAATTGATAGTCCATTTACTTTTTCTTTCGGATTTTTCGAATTTTGGTCCATTGCTGACAATTTGTTCCCGTTTGATTATATTTATCATCATATTTTTCCATGGTGAGAATTTTTCATCCCATAGGAAGGGAGTCTCCATAACCTCCATAATCTCTAAAATGGAAGTTTGTCTCTTCCTGAAGAAGAGGCCAGTTTGTATATCTTAAAGAAGCAAATAAAATAAAAAAAAAATACTAAAATTCAATTATCGGCGAATTAGAAGAAACATTAATAAAAAAAAAAGAAAAAAAGAAAAAACTAAATTAAATAACTACCTATCTTAAGAGTGATGAATTACAATGATCCCAAATGCACTAGATGGGACACATCTGAAGAATAAAATGGACAAGAAAAGTTAGAAACAAAATCGATGATGAACACATACACTACACGAATCATTAATGAGCATTCACAGAGCTAAAAATACAGCAATTGCAGATATCAAATACTTAAGGCTACAAACTTGCAGCTTCATACTTCCACCAAAGGGGCTTGATGGTCCAAGTGCCGTTGGAGGTAGACTCAATCCACCAGTGCTCGAGTTTGAACTGATGAAAAAAAAAAACATGAACGTATAAGAAATTTAAAAAGTACCAATTAATTATTGGGTCTATTTGGTGTAAAGAATTAAGTCAAATTTAAAATGTTAGTTTTTTTTTTACAGTTATTTGTACGGTTCCATTTATCAGTTGTTGTTTCTGCCTGACTGCTATATATATTCTTGTGGCAGTCATGTTCAATAATAAGGTAGAAAAATCTCCAAGATTGATCAAGAAACACATGGCTGGAATGGATGGAATGATACTAGGGGCTCTACCAGTGTTTGATGGGAAGCTGTTTGATGATTGGCGGATAAAGATGCTTGCCCTTTTTGGTTTCCAAGATGTTGCAGAAGTGGTCACTGAAGGGTTGGCAGAACTGGGGTTGAAAGCCACTGATGAAGAAAAGAAAAACTATAAGGTGCAGCAGAAACTTGATAGCAAGGCACGGTTCCTCATCTACCAATGCGTCAATTCCAAGATCTTCAACAAGATCTCAAAGGCAGCTACTGCCAAAGAAGCATGGGGAATCTTGATCAAGACCTATGGTGACGGTGATAAAATCAAGAAGGTAAAACTCCAAACTCTGCGAAGGCAGTTTGAATTTCTGAATATGGAAGAGAGTGAAACCATATCAGATTACTTTGACAAAATTCAAGAACATGTGAATGCTATGAGAGCCTGCAATTACAGCGTCTCAGATCAGCAAGTTGTAGATAAGATCCTGAGAACTTTACTTCCAAGGTTTGACCATGTGGTGGTTGCAATCGAAGAAAACAGAGACTTAGACACCATGGAAATTGAAGAACTGCGGCATTCGCTTGAAGCTCACGAATACAGGATAAATGAGAGGAGGAGACACACTCAAGAACAAGCTGCACAGTACAATTATAAAGAAAAGAACAAAGGTGGCAAGAAAGGCAACAAACAGAAACATGGTCACAAATCTTGTGATTCTGAAGATACTACCAAGACGAAAGATCATAAGTCAAAAACTCCTTCCAGTGGAAGCAAGGAGTGGAAGTTTGACAAGAAGAAAGTCAGGTGTTATAATTGCCAAAAACTGGGCCATTTTGCTCGAGATTGCTGGGAGGGAGAAGAAGCATAGAATAAACCGAAAAACCAAGTAAACATGGCACAAGATGATAATTCTGATTTGCAGTATTCTATCTCAAGCTTTGCACTGTTAACTTGTCCACGTAGGAAGTGAAACCGAGTCTTAATATCCAGCAACTCACGGAAGAAGACTTGGTTTCACTTGCTACATGAACAAGTTAACAGTGCAAAGCTTGAGATAGAACACTGCAAGTCAGAATTGCAACTTGCAGACCTGTTTACCAAGGCATTGAAGGCTGAGAGATTTAGAAACTTGAGGGATTCTGTCAGTTTTTTTCTACAGCTATTTGTACTGTTCCATTTATCAGTTGTTGTTTCTGCCTGACTGCTATATATATTCTTGTGGCAGTCATGTTCAATAATAAGAGAGGTATTGTTTCTGTATCTTTTGACCTTTTGTTGCTTTGTTCCTATATTTCGAAACTTTTTTCTATAAATAGGTCTAGAAGAGAAAAAAAAGAAAAATTAAATTCATTTAATCATGAGTTCATTTGTGTAGCTCATTTATTATAGCTAATCCAGTAGATAAACTAATTTTTGTTGATAAAAAAAAAAATATTCCATTTTTTCTTGTTCTTTTTCTCTATTAAAAGGGTTTACAGAAAAAAATTCACCAAAAGACCTTAAGTCTAATAATGTATTAAGGATGTATAAAGATTAAGATTCTATACCTTCCAGTAAATATACAGGATGAAGAACCTGAAACAAAGTACACAGAATTAATTGGTTAAGTAACTACCTACAATTCCTCAACACAAAGATATCTAGGAAATGTTTCAATGGCACCCATATTTATAAGATGCATGTTTGAAAGTGTCCACACCAGTAGTTTCTCTTTTATGCAATTATTAGTTTCAGCTTTTCA
>Ga0214545_1002686_pt1 | contig 34251 bp, 11 predicted proteins | sample CNSS4metaG_FD_160064 | JGI IMG/M metagenome (GOLD analysis project Ga0214545, IMG submission 160064) | Root nodule microbial communities from cowpea collected in UCLA plant growth center, Los Angeles, California, USA - CNSS4 | ecosystem: Host-associated > Plants > Roots > Nodule | place: USA...
AAAAAAAAAAAATATAAAAAAAAAAAAAAAAAAAAAAAAAAAATATATATATATATATATATATATATATATATATATATATATATATATATATATATATATATATAGAGAGAGAGAGAGAGAGAGAGATACTTAATTAATTATGAATATTTTAATAATTTAAACGGAGACGGAGATATGGCGGGGACGGATATTATGGCGGGGATATGTACATCCTCATACCCATACCCAATTGGAAAAGTCGGGGATTCCCTATACCCATACCCATACCCAATCAATGTGAGGATTCCCCGTCAAAACGGGGACGGGTTCGGACAATACCCACGGGGACGAGTTTATTTGCCATCTCTAATAATAGATATCTAATAAAACAATATCAAATAAACTTTATTTGGACATAGCAAATACTATGGATTATTACATATGATTTGAAAATTCGTAAATCATTGATATCAAACATCAAAGGCACACGTTAAGATAACAAAATGCATTAAAAATTGAGTGGAACATTCCATGAAAAAAAGAAAACAACTACGTGGAACATTTCTGAAAAAAAAAAATTGCGTGAACACGCTTGTATTTGAATATTATAATATAATATTAAATATTAGATTAAGATTTATAGTTATCTAAATTATTATTGTCTTAGTACATCCAATCAATTTTACATTTTTTAGAAGTTGAAGTCAAACAAAGTTTAAACATTTTTATTTTTTTCCATTTTTTGAGATAACAAAATTGTGACAGACATCAAACGTTCTGGAACAATTTGATGATTATTTCTAATAATAACTGCGTTCAGAATCGAAACAACTATAAACAAAAATTCAAAGCCACAATGCTTCACGGAACATTCAGAGAAGTGAAAGGACACAATGTGTAAATATCTGAAGCCAATGGTAATAGACAAATAAAAATATATTACTACTAATGTCTCTGCATGTGCCACTTCATTTGCTTAATTAAAATAAAAGGTTTATAATTTCAAACTTTGCTCTCAGTTTAATCAATATTCAAAGCTCAGAATAGCCATGGAGAATATTTTAAAACTCCTAACTCAATGCTTATCTCATAATGCCACGTTAATGAAGAATTTGTTTAAGAAAAAATATAGAACAGTTCAAAGCATGCTATTAACTCAGAAAAAGTTCAACCGAGTAATCAAGTTGACCAGAAAAAGTAAATGATAAAAAAATAAATAAATTAAGAAAGAAAATAAAAGCTTGTGAAGAAATTAAGTTGCATCAAAGATTAATAGTAGTTTGTAAAAATTAAATGGACTTGGAAAGATAAAGGGAAAACAGCTAAGTGTACAAGCAAAGCGAAATCAAATCAATTTAAAGCATGTTAAAGTATAAAGAATATAAGGTGCTTTAGATTAAAAGGAAGATTAAACACACCATGATATAAAAGTAAAATAAATGTAATTGAATATAATTTGTATTAAACATTAAAAGATAAATTATAAGAAATATTAAAACATTAAAAGTGGAATTGTTCTCTCTTTTGACATTTGTAAGGATTTTGAATGTTCTATAATGGGAATTCAAAATGATGTAGGACTTTCTATGTGGCATATTATAGACTTAAAACATCATCACTAATGTCCATAATTTATTGCCACCTGCCCTAATTTACTAAATAACATTTACTTTTAAAATACCAAAATTCAACATATTAATAACTATGCAAGAGTAGGTAGTTTCTCCAATAACCCCTTTCCATATGTTTAAATTGTGGCAAAAAGCTTTCAATTATTAAAGAATAGACTGTGAGTTAATATATTTTGGCTAATAAAAACTAAGATATTAACAATATACATGCATCATATATCGATAAAAATAATTGTACAACTAAATTAGGAATCTTATTCTTTTTTCAGAAAGAAAATAAAAGTTTTTTCATTGAACTATCCCATAATTTTTTCTTTTACATCAACTTGGTTCTTCTTGTTAAGCGACCAATTATAGAAAACTTTGAATCAAAAGCTTTCTCTTTTGTGTTTGGTGTTAATAAAGTCCAAACAATTTATGAACTACATTAAATGATATTGTATGTAGCTTGTATATTTTATGCAATGTCTATTTGTCAACTACATAACATTTAGCCTTTATAAATGTCTTGTAAATTTGTTTCAGGTTAACTACTGGGTATGGAGGAAAATCTTGTTAATTGTTAACATTTTAGATAGATTGACTAATAAATTTTCAAAATTCTTCCAAAAATAAATTTACACTTTTATAAATTGAAGTTTAAATTTAATTTAATCCTATAAAGTTGATATAATATATATATATATATATATATATATATATATATATATATATATATATATATATATATAAGGTAAAATTTGTATCACTTTATATATTATAAGTGTATTTGATTTTTTATTGATATGGAATCGTCAACACATATCTTTAAGCTGAGACATGTAAATATTTTTTTGAGAGATTAAATATTCATAAGTAGTCTTAAAAAATAACAAATATAGTTTATAATAAATTTGGAATGAATCTAATATCATTTTAAAAAGTATATTTGTCTAATTTAATTTTACAAAATTGAATTATGAAACGAAGTTTGTATCCACTAAAAAAATATATTCAATTATGTAATAACATTAATTCATCATATTTTTAGTTAATATAAAATTTTAAAAAAATCACATCTTCTTGAAATAAACACTCACATCTTCATATAAAAAAAGTAATTTCTTTTGCGTATTCAGAATTTCAGTCTGTACCCATAAGTTTTTGTATTTTGAAATGTTCTGAATCTAATTTTTTATATTCCAAATTATATATTCTGAAATAAACAATAAGAAAATATATTTTAGATTGGATAATCTTAAATACAAATTATAATCTAAAATATAATTTTTATATTCCAAAATAGAAACAATTATATTTTAAAATATAAATAAAAAATATATTTTAAATTATGTATTCTAAAATGCAGAATTTAAAATTTTAAATCCAATTTATTAAGATGCAGGAAGAAATTTATGGATATAGTTGAAGACACTGTAAAAAAAAAAAAAATAAAGGCCTTACTATAGAAGTAACTTGATGCATGGGTTGACATGGTGAAGTTATAGACGGCCCAAAATCATGTCTTTAGAGACTAATTTGATTGAGTTTTTCCTCAACCTAATAATTACTTCTTCCACTCCAATATCTTATAAGAAACGCTCAATATATCTCATCATAACAACGTCATATAATTAATGTGAAACTATATTTTAAAATATATAATATAAGACATTTTCATATTATGTGATTTGAAATTATCTAAAATTGAATTGCGTGTTCATGAATTACATTTTATTTTAATCAAGCGATCTATAATATTGTTTTGAATTATTTAATCCAGATTGTAAATGTTTGTTCTAATTTTTCTTTTAAATTATGTAATCTAAAATATTTTCTGGACTACATAATTCATATTTTAAATTTTATTATGACAAGTTGTATCTTCGCCATAATTTAACAAAAAAAAATTATTATATTTTAATTTCTAAGTCAACCAATTTTCTTTTGTTTCGATATTTTTTTATTTCACATTTGTATTCTTAAGCCAATTTTTTCCAGTTGAAAATATTAATTTTTAAGATAATAAAATCATTTTAACCGGTCATATTTTTATTTTAAATTCATTTTCTCTCATTGTTTAAATGTATGGAAATCATAATAAGGAATATTGTAATATGAAAAAAAAAGTCAAAGATAAAAGTTTTTTTTAGGATTCTATCCAATGTTATTCAAATGGAAAAAGAATAATGATGTTTTAATAAAGTCAAAATGAGATAATAACATTATGGTTAATTATTATAATTTTTAGCAATTTAAACAATATTATGTTATATTTTTTATTCAAGAAATATTTAATTTTGATATATTTATTTGATGCAGTACTTAATTTTATTTTAATTTTATTGTTAACATACCAACAATAATATTAGAAGGAGTGACGTGATCCTACTTTTGTTGCCCAAAATGACACAAACACCCAAAGTTTTTTATGATGTCCAAAGTATACATGTGTGATAGTTAGAGTAAGGTCAGTTGTATCTAGATTAGTTGTAAATGAATTTAAATATGTTATAAATTAAGCTAGAATGTCTTTAAAATTAATTTAATTTCATCGTAATTTATTAAGAGTAATCATAGTGTGTAATAGGACATTTTCAAATATATAACTCTCTCTCAGGATTTGTTATTAGCATCAAATCTTTATCATTAGATGAAAAACTATAGTTATTAGTGAGATCTCTTTATCCGAAAGTACCTCCTCCTTCTTATACCTAACACCTTTGATCCAAATAGACATGCCTACATATATATTTTGTGCGTCTCCAATCTTAACAATTTAATCCTCATTGATTATTATGATCCCGTTTTGTTGGTTTTCTAATCTTTCATATCAAAACAGATTTTTACTCTTTAGGTGAACAAAATTGTCTTTTACACGGTTTAGCGTTAGCTTTCAACTTGTGAATATAAGAAAGCCGATGAAGCACTTCTGAAATCAATTCAAATTAATAGAAATTTCCTTGAAGCGCACCTGACTGGGGTGTCTATCAACCTTATTATGCTGATAGATTTGTGCATTTTATTTCAAGTTATAGGTTTATAGCTGTTCTGTTTTATCACTTTGGTTGCTACTGAATGTGTGCCGTTGGTAGTTAATCAGCATTTACCAGTCTTCTGTTCATAATTAATTGTCTATTAAGTATGCAACTTGTGTTGATTAGATCTACTAATTATCATCTATCACATGTTTGACCATTATAATTATCCGCTGATAATGCAGGTTAATGTAACGTCTGAAAATCAAAACTCAATGCTGTATATTTCTCTCATTTTCTTAGCAGAGAAGCTCAAGTAAGAATTAGGGAAGAAGAATAACATAATACAACAATATCAATAAGCACTCACTTGCAGAATGAGGATAGATGTGAACAGAATCTGGGGAAAAAAAATAAATTGAATACATTTATATATATATATGCTTCACTCCTTGCAGATTGAAGAATTAATGGCAGAGAAGGGCGATGAGAGAGAGAAGCAGTGAAGAGCAAACAAATGCTCCAGAGTAAGTCACCAAAAATCCAGCTCCGGCGTCCATGGTGGGTGCTGGCGCCGGTGCCTGAGGAAACTCACTGGTTTGTGCCCTCACTCCGGCAGCAAACACAAGCCCAACCAAGAAAAACATGAAAAACAACATTGTTCTGCTCTTGCTAACGCATGCCATTTTTCTCAGACAAAAGAAGATGTGAAGAAAACAGAGAAAAATAATAATAATGATACTAACTCGTAGATAGCTTGTGGTGTTAGTGAGAAACAAGATCACTGATTTATAGGCTCGATCTGATAAAAGAATTGATATTTAAAGTTAGCGAATAATTAGGTTAATTTGAGTTTAGATGGCAGCAACGTTGTGGTTGGTGTAGGTCCAGAGCAGACAGATCATGTTGTGGTCCCTTCACACAGCAGGCTTCAAACGGCTATTCCATGCTTTTATGTTTTTGGTGAAAACTCAAACCGCTGTCAGGACATGTGTCACCAACATCCACCGATGCGCACCTCCATGATTTGTTTCCTTTCCCAATTTCAAATTATGATTGTTGGAATCTGCGAAAGAAAAATTCAATAAAATATAAGCAAAAAGACAGGTAGAATACGATAGACAATTAAATAATCGATACAATGAACAGAATAGTAGTGTGTAAATATTTGTTTTGTACTCTTAAAAGGTTCTGCATGACCAGGTAGGGTAAGGTTTCACAGATCTTATCACTGTTTCACAGTAGACGAATCATTTATCCTCAACTGTATGAAACATATATTTTCGTTTTAATTTGACTTTTGACTGTCAAACAAAAGAGGGAGAATAAAGGGTAAAAGATGAATGAACGGACAGTTTTTCAAATTCTGATATGTTTCGGTCAAAATTTAAGTGTAACTTATAGTAAGCACAAATGCATCGACATCTTTAATATAAATTTATCTAATTTATGTAAGGGTTCACAGCGGGTCTGGCCCATTAGACCGGCCCGTTATGTCTGTCTGCCGATCCCTCAAGAAAAAAAAAAGTAAGTTTAGTTAAAGTTTTTAATCGGTTAATCTATTGTGGTTTAATTTGTCTAATTCACTAAATTAGTAGATCAAAGATGAGTCAGTTCGTTTTTTGTTTATTGGTCTGTTTTTATTAATTTATTTATTTATATAATTAAAAGAATATTAAAAAATTAAAATTTTTATATTATATTTTTGTACAAATATAAATATGTAATATTATTATAATTTAAATAATTGACATTCACAAATCAAATTACGATTATTAGGTATTATAAAATAATTTAACATGTAAATATAATAATTATTTTAATTTATCCAATTAAAACTACTAATTGATCAATTAAAAGTTTAAAAAATATTTATATGGTTAAATATACTCTACTTATTATATATATATATATATATATATATATATATATATATATATATATATATATAAACAAATTTTATAAATAAAAATTTAACAAATTTTTTTTTTAAAAAAAGTGGCAGACTAGTTTATTAGTCCACCGACTCATCTTGTGACATGACAAATTACAATTTCTGATCTATTTTTCAATAGGAAAAAGTTACTTTGATACCACTATTCTCAAATAAGTACCGCTTGACACCAATTCTTCTTAATAAAATATTATTATTTAAAAAAATATTAATTTATATGAGTGTCAAATGGTAGTATTGGTGTCAAACTACTACCGTCATTTTCAATAACGAACCAGTCCGACCTATCAAAGACGGAATAAGCCAAAATGGTCAAGTTGACCCATTTTGTAACTCCTAAATTCATGTAATTTATTTTATGTAAAAAATATGTGTTATTAGAACTGGGAAAGATCTCGTTGGTTTTGTATGCGATTCTTTATTTTTAAATACGATATCAACGTAAAGTAATTATTACTTTTAGTTTAATTGATTGTGTAGGTGTTATATTTTTATTTCTAGTTCATTTAGAACATTTTCTTTTTGTTGACAAATAGTATAACTTGGTGTTGTTTATTTTATATAGTTATAAAAAGTTGATATCCATACTTTTCAATAAAAAAACGTCATAACGAAAAATATATGCTTCAAGTTAACTAATTACATAGTAACTATATTCAATTATTTAGAAATAATTTCATTAAAAATGTAAAACCTGTTCTATTCAACATAAAATCAAATGACTCGATCATTGGCCAGTGAATATTTTGAACTAAAACAGCTCGAAAAATGCTGGAAATGAATGTGCACCCGCACCTTTCTCGATCACAAGCCAGACATACTAATAAATCATGTTTTAATCCTCTACACTCTTTCTATATAACCCACATTTAACATTGTTTTCCTTATGTTGATTCTACATATTTCATCATCTTCAAAACTCAAGTTCTGGTATCTATATCAACAACTTCCTGAGTATATGGAAATGATGAAGACTGTGGTGTTCAGTGACAAATCTCACCTTCCATTTAAGAAGCTAATATTGAATACTTTTATATAGTTTATATCCAAATGTTCAACTTCTTATGGTTTACATATAAAAGAAAAGGCTAATTTTACATTCATATTAAAACTACGTACATTTGACACTCTTTTTAATAATGTAATAATATATATTATAAATGTTAAATTAAAAAATAATATAAATATAACTGAAATATTATTATTTTAGAGTGTTATAAATGAGCATGTTATGTCTTTTGTGGTGTCAAAGTGTCACAATTCTTTATTTTATCACGTTCACCACTTTACTTGAATTTTTAAAGAAGGGTAGCGTATTAAAAGCAAATTTGATTAACACCACTCTACTTCAAAATTATAAATGTTTCCTATGTTTCCTTTTTTTTCATCTCTAGAGTCCCTTTTTAAATTTTATATAGATTACATAATTGTTAGTTTGGATCTTTCCAAATAATATCATATTAGACATCATTATGAACTTGACATGTCAAAGTTTATCAATCATTGGCTATCATATAATTTTTTTTTAAAAGGAAAAATAAAAGAAAAGAAAATAAAGCATGAAGGACCACAATAAACCCATGATAGAAAATATACTTCATGAAACATAGACAAATTATACCAATTATGAAAAAAGATCTAAATAAATATATGCAAGTAAAAAATTAAACTAATTATTTTGTTCTCTATTAATGAAAGTTAAATTAGTTAACTTATCAACACAATGATTTTCTTCACGAAAAACATGAGAAACTTTGAACTACATATGCTTACAAAAATGCAAACATCAATGTCATTTTCCTCTAAGACTTCAAGAAACCACTCATTGATCCAAAAAAATTTATGACATACTAAAGAAATCTCATTTTCCAATAAAAGCCTTTGAAAACCCTCCCTCCGAGCATGTTCTAAAGCATAAATGACCCCATAAACTCTGCATAAATAGAAGTTTGTACACCTAAAAAACTTGAAAAGCTACCCACATATTTACCTCGACTTCCTTTAGAAATACCATCACATGAAGTGAAATCATAACAACTCCTAGTAGCACCATCAATATTACCTTAAGCCAATTAGCATATGGAACTTGTCATATTACATCCATAAATGAAACCACCCTACCTTTCCTAGTTTGAATATTGCAAATTTTCAGTACAAAAAAAAAACCAGAGACAATATTACTCATACACTTCTTAAATTTATTCCAAACCATACACGCTAACTCCTTAATTTGAAAAATAGTATAAGGAAACGCAATTGGATCTTGAAATCTACTATGATTCCTCATCCTCCAAATCATCCAAATAACTATAGTAATTACAACCATTTTAGTTACTTTAAACAAAGAACTACAAGGAGACTTCATGAACTTAATAATCAAATTCAAAGAAGAAGACTATGAATCCTGAAAAATTTCCTTCAACTATTCCCACAATCGTATAACAATAGAATAATTAAAGAACAAATAAGAGAAAGATTCAAAATTATTACCACCCAAAGAACACATAAAGCATAAAACCACTCATTTTTTAACCTCCAAATCAATAGGTAAATGATCATATAACAATTTTCAAATAACCAAAGTTTTAGCTAGTGGCATCTCATCCAACCAAATCATGCTTCCCAATCCACACATTTCATACCAGAAAATAGAAACTAAGATTTTGCAAAATGTAAAAATGAAACTTCACAACTATACAAACCCAATATTTACCAGGTATGTACGTATTTACAAAAAGAATGGTTAGAAATACCAAATACTTGAACTAAATTCTTGACAACAATGCTAAAAACTTGATGGGGTAAACTTCAATTAAGAATTTTAGTCCATTAGGCTTCAACCGCAAAAGTCACAACATTTTTAGCATATTGGGCTTGAGGCACAAAAGCTGCAATAACTTGTTGTTCATTGGGCTTGAGCCACGAAAGCCATAACATCTTTTAGTCCCTTACGCTTAAGGCCCAAAATCCCCAACATCACACATAATCAAGTTTTAAGAAAGTTATCCAATTGTGTGACCTATTGGCAAGTGCACCAAGTGAATTGTAGAACAACCGAATGAGGGTTATCGTATCCACAAGGATTTAACAAGTGTATTCATAGTTACTTTTTAGGTTTTTGGATTTTTGAATAAAGAGTACATGCAAATATAAATAGTAGTAATTATATAGATTGAGTGGAGTAGAGACTATGATTGAATTTCATCTCATCTTTTTCTACTGCAGCATTACTATCATGTCTACTTAATATTCAAATCATTTAATGTCCTGGGAGTACTCTTCAAGGTAGATCTAGGTTCATTCCTGAATCACCAGAACCTAAGAACTTCAGACCTAATGCGATTCCTCCGATCCTGGTTGAATGAATTTTTTGCCTTAAGTGCAAGACTCTCTCTCCTCTAACACATCCTTTAGATCTTGTGGGAGCCTCTAACAAGAGTGTGATGATTTGATTAAACCATGATTTGATACCACTTTTTCAACTCAATTCAAACCAATTAAATAGAAGAGTTGTCAATTCATCATTAAGCATAAATCAAACCACAAATTATTGAATGAAAGCATAGATAAATATCCAAGAAATAGAAGTACATAGAATTAGAATTGATTACATCAAACCTGGACACGAGAGAGTTCAACTACTCAAAGAATATTGCAATACAACTCCAGAAGCATCTAGACATATATTTTACAATAAGATCACCTATTTCTAGCCTCACAGACCTATTCCTACTCTACTATTACATTTCAAAATTTCCACTCAATGCTTAAAATGAGGACTTGAGGTCTTTATTTATAGAATTTTTTTGGCAGTGCTTAGCCAACTTTTGGCACTCAACCATGGAGGTTTCCTTCTCTAAAAGTTTTTTTTTTCTGTCTTTGCTGCCTCTGTGGCTCAGCACCACCTTTTTATGGCTTAGTCATGAATTGCCTCAAGTGCTAAACATCATTCTCTTGTGGCTTAGCCATGTACTACCTTAAGTGTTGAACATCATTTTGTTGTGGCTCAACTCCAAAAGTCACGTATGAGAAGAAAATTGTATCTCCTGAGGACCAACAATGAGAAGCATAACCTTCTTAGAAATAAAGTTTGAAACACCATTACTTAAAACCTTCTCAAAAAAAAAAAAAACAAAGGAGAGAGAGAATCTCCCTCTCTAACTCCTGTACCACAAGTGAAATAACTTGTCAAACCACCATTAACATGTATAAAACGATGAGCATATTGCAAGATATGAAGAATCCATATCAAAAAGCTTTCGCGAAAATCATAACAACACAACACTTGAATTAAAAAAAAAGAAGTCAATTTATGGTATAAAAAGTCTTGGTTATATGAATATTGATGACTACATTATCACCTTTGAAAAAGATAGAAAATCAATAGTTTCGGAAGTAAAACAAATACAATTTTTAACATTCATCCATTTACTAAAACCATTTTAATTAGAGGAACCATTACTTCATTTAAATTAACCCATAAAAAAATTATTTGATTGGCAAAGTTTACTTTTTAATATTTATGTTAATATTTCATACATCTTAATTAAAACTAAGAATAAATAAAAACTTAACAAGTTCCACTAGACATATAACATTTAATTTAAATATAGCACACTTAATAAAATAAATGATAAAATTTCTCTAAAGTATTCTATAGAATCGCGTTGCTGGTTATAATGTGATGATCAATTTCTTCTTTCTGCTTAATAGTTATAGTCCTAGTGCTAGTAGTAGCCATTCAAATTTCAATGAGTTTGGCTGGTGGGTTTTTCTTTTGTTGTTGATAGGAATTGAAAAAACGCACAAAGAAAATGATTGCAAAACGCACTACGGTAAAAACCTCATTTTACGTAGTTAATGATATTGGTGGTGGACAAACCAATATAAAAATAAAGTTGGTGATAATTTTAGATATTGAATTTTCATTTTGTATGGGTTGACATCCAAATCAATATAGAAAGGAAATTATGCATTGATTGTAAAATTGTATAAATCAGTAACAACTAGAATTTTCTTAAAGTAACACTATTTTCAATAAAAAATTTAATTTTTAATGAGATATTATTACAGTCTAAATAATCCTATATATATATATATAATATTTAAATAATCATATATATATATATATATATATATATATATATGAATTTTTTGTTTATATTTCTTTTTCAAATTATCTTTTAAATAAAAATGATTTTAAATTAAAATAATTATTTTAGGCTTAAATATTGATTTCGTCTTAATATTTGTTTAATTTTTTCAATTTAGTCTTAATATTTTTTTTTTAATTTGATCATAATATTCGTCAATTTTGTTTAATTTGATTATTTTTGCTAACACATGTTAAAATAATTAAAGCAATTATGAACACTAACTATCATGTGTCAATTCATAATTCTTTTTTATCTTTTTTTTAATTTTTTTAATTTTTTTTACTTTAGAAACAATGACCACATGTTAAGCCAATATCTCACGTGTTAGTGTTATTTTTTTGTATTCAATTTAATCATAATATTCGTTATTTTTGTTTAATTTTGTCCAAATTTTTCTTAAAATTAAGCAATTTTGTTCTTCTTCAACTTGAAATCAAATTTAATTTTTTGACCCTAAACATAATATAAGTAATATAATTGATTAGTATAATGTTATGAGATTTTTAATATACTTTATGTGATTTTTAATAACTAAAAGATTTAAAAAAAAACCACGAAATGACACGTGGATAGAGATGTCAACAAAAATTTGTACCTGCGGGTATCTGCGGATAAAACCCGCAATGGGTAGGAAATGAATATTGAAAATGGATACATGTGGGTAACGGGTATGAGTATTTTTTATACCCGCATGTTAACGGAACGGGGTACGGGTATCATAGTATCCGTACTTGTGGATACTTGTATCCACTTTACTCTAATTTAAATTAAAAATAAGGTTTAATTACTCGTATAGTACCCAGTTTGGGACTAGTGTGTCAAATATGTACTCGATTTTAAAAAAGTGTCAATTGCATCCCAACTTTTGAAAATTGCTTCAATTAGGTCCCTTTCAGAAAAGAGTTGACTAACGCCGTTAGTCAACGTGCCACGTGTCAATATGTGGTTTTTTTATTTTTTTAAAAAAAATTTAATTTTTTTTTAATTTTTTAATTTTTTAAAAAATAATAAAAATGCCACGTGTCAAGTCCCTGTGTGTGACACGTGGCATGTCAGTGCCACGTGGCATTGCAATGCAACGTGTCAGTATCACTATCAGATGTCATTGTGTTGATTTCGATTTAGTCCCCATTTATGTTTTTTCGTTTCAATTTAGTACCTACTTATGTGTATTTGATTCAATTTTGACCTAATATTTTTTAATAATTAAAATACTAAAAGTAATTAAGTATAAAAGTTTTACAAAAATTAAGTATTTGATATTTATATTAAAATTTAGTGATAAAAGTCATTTTATTAAGTCATTTTTAATAAAAAAAATTTAGTATAACATTCATACCAATAGAAATTTTGATTTAAAATTAGTAAGAGACAATATTGTTTTATTTTGAAAAAAAAATAATAAAACATGAGTACTTAATAAAAAAGTAATTAATAAAGAAATATGTTATTTTTTTTAAAATATTAGTACTTAATTTTGTAAAAATATTTATACTTAATTATTTTTAATCTTATAAAAAATGGATTACAAAAATATTTTAATTATTAAAAAAAAATTGGGACAAAATTGAATCAGATACACATAACATATATGGGGACTAAATCGAAATCAACACAATGAGATTTAATAGTAACACTGACACACACATGACATTACAATGCCGTGGCACTGACAATGCCACGTGTCACACACAGGGACTTGACACGTGGCATTTTTAATTTTTTTAAAAAAAATTTAAAAAAATTTAAAAAAATTAAAAAAATGGAATTTAAAAAAAAAATAAAAAAAACCACAGATTGACACATGGCACGTTGACTAACGGCGTTAATCAACTCTGTCTGAAAGGGACCTAATTGAAGCAATTTTTAAAAGTTGGGATGCAATTGACACTTTTTTAAAACCGGGTACCTATTTCACACACTAGCCCCAAACTGGGTACTATACGAGTAATTATACCTAAAAAAATGATTAAAACATTACTACATTGATTTTGAATGAATTATTTTTTATCAATTGGTTTAGAAAAATCTCCATTTATTTGTAGATTTTCATTCAAAACTATTTAAATGAGTTGTTTTCATTTTGTTTGAAATTTATAAATGTTATGCATTGTATTTTTATTTAAAATTATGAATATAAGTTGTTGTTAAATATTAAAATTTTCTTTTTATAAATATCCGTGGTACCCGTGGATATATGTGGATATTAAAAAAAGATGCGGGTACCCGAACAAATATGAGTATGGGTACGAGGCAGATTTTTGTCCTGCGGGTAGGGTACGAGAGCTACTATCTGTACCCTATCCGCCCTGTTGACATCCCTACACGTGGGTATAAACAATTGATAATCTGTTAATTATTTTAACGATATTAGCAAAAAAGACTAAATTAAACAAAATTAACAAATATTATAAATATATTGAACAAAAAGAAATATTAAAAACCAAACAAATATCATAACCATATCATTATTTAAGCAATTATTTTATTAGCTTTACTATTTTTTAATTTAGTTATTTTTTTTAATTTGATTGTTTCTTTAAACTTAAGTATTTTTTTTAATTATAAAATTATCTAAAAAATAAATAAAAAATATTTATAACAAAATTGTAAAAAAGGTTTTTATATTTAATTTAATAATAATTTTATTATTTTTTATTGTAAACAAAAATTGAAGACAAATTTTTCACTGGTCATTTGTAGTTAGAATTTGATTATCTTTTAAATAACATGGTCTGAATTTTTTTTTAGATGGCGCCAAAATTCAATTCATGCAAAATTAAATTTGACTTACTTTTTCGGTACAAATATAACTTAAAATGGAATGAAATTAGTTTCTATTATTAATATTTTGTAATAATATAAAAATAATCTAACATTTAATAAAGATAAATGAATTCAACATTAGCATATAATATGAAACGATGTTAATATAGAATAGCCCTAACAATTTAAGTCGGTTGCAAATATGATGTGATTTGAAAGTTTACATAATAATGGATTGACAAAGCGACAAACAAATATCTTTCCATTATACTATTGGTCAACAAAAAAATTAATAACACACCACATCCTACTAAAGTGTTTTTTTTTCCTATTCCATCTATGTATGATAAGAAAAAACCAATGAGCTAGTGACTTGCTTTGTTTGCAAAGGCTATTTTGAAAAATAAAATAAAATAAAACAAATTTTTAAATCTTTTGTTCTTGAAAATGACATGCTCCTACCTCATTGATATTTCCGTTTCTTGAAAAAACTTCCTAGAAAGTTCCTGTTCTCTGTTAACATTCAAAATTTCATTTATATCAATTTATTATTGCTGAAGTTTTTTTTAACTTATCAAGGCTTAGGAGGAATTAAAAATTAATTACAATTGTGAATGATTTTTTTTTTCTTTCTTAAACACCTGATCAATTTTTTTTATGAAGTATTAATGGAATAATGTGAATCTGTACACTTATGCGTGTATAATATACGAATTTTCAAACAAAGAAAACAATACAACATCTACATCATTCTTATCATCGTATTAACAAAAACAACAAAAAAATAGTGATCAAGTTCTTAAAATTTAGTATAATTTAGCATTTGACATTTTGTTTATAATCTGGTTTTGAGAAGATAAATTAAATTAATCTAATTATCAATATAAATATAATCACAATCTAATTGATACGTTCACAAAAATCACATATTATTATTAAATATTATGTAACGTTGATGATGGGCTAAAGACGATGTGAACCTTTGAATAAAAAATAAAAATATAAACATTCAGCACACTTTCAAAATATTGAATATAACTTAAAGGTTGAGAAAAAAAAAAACTCTTTTGATAATTTAATAAAATAACATTTTTTCAAAATTTAGTGATAAAATTAAAATGACGTAAATCATTTGGAATACAAGTGAATTTTCTTTTTACTCTAATAATATAATAAAATATTTGTATTTAGTATGTTACATGGTTTTAAATATCAAGTTTTCAGCCATTTATAACTGATATATTGGGCTTGGATATTGGGTCACAAAATTGCTATAATCAAGATAAACCTTTGTGATATACTATTGTTATCTAAACATATTATCTATATTAATATATGATAATATATATAGCAATCAAGTATCATATATAGCAATTGAATATTTTTATAACCTATTTTCACAGAAAGTATATATTCAATCGTCATATTCAATTTTTTCATTTATATATTATATATATTTTTACTGATTTGAGGATCAGAGAATTTTTATAAATGTTTTACTGTTTTCTTTAGAGTTGAGATAAATATTGACAAAACAACGGCAATTTAATTCTTAAGAGTTCACTATTAACCTCAAAATTATTTTGATGAAATTAGGTAAGAACAAGTATATTATCATAATTTTAGTTTTGTTTATCATATCTTTAACAAATCAATCTTATACTCTATTTTATTGATCTATGATGATGAGTTATATTAAAACTTAATGCACCACATTATATTAACAAAAAATCAAACTCAATTTGTGTATAATTCGAAAAGAAGATACACATGTACAGTAGTGATGTATTTCTACTGGTATTAATAAAGTAACTACATATTTTATATACGAACAAGGTAATGCTATATTTTTAACAATTTTAAGTCCTTCTATTATTTTACTAAAAATACTAAATTATTTCGGTGGAGACTAAATAATTTCTAATCAATTTTATTCAAATTTATATTTTAGACTTCGTATATCTTCTGGACAATAACACTCTGTACTGATTTTTTTCATACAATTGATTTTTAGTGACAATACTTTTAATATGAAATTATATCAGGTTTAAATTGCAAGAACTATCATTTTAATGTATAATTTTAGTTTATATTTATGATGATTAATTTGCACTACTATACAATATATCTTTGGTTATTATAATTTTTATTTTTCAAAAACATTGAAATTTAAGTTAAAAAACTATAAACATTAAAAATAATGGATCGAAAAGGAATAATATATTAGCAAAAGAATTTAAGGATATTTTCGATAAAGAAAACCAACTAAAGATATTTCTATAAAAATAATTTCCTTAAGAAGATATTGTACAAAATAATTGTTCATTTAGACAGATATTAGAGAAAAAAAATGGTAAGGCATTTATCTCATTCTATTAATGAGTTCAATAATGGAGAAAATATTAAATAAAAATAAACAGATTTAATGTTATTTTGTTTTTGTATTTTAGAAATAAATACTTGTTGAGTTGAAAATATTATTATTGTGACAGTTGCAGTGCACCAGGAAATGTTGATTAATTAAGGTAATAGTAATGTATGTCTCTTCCTATTGGAGCGTGACGTAGCTGTGAGCATGCTCCCTGAAACACAAGGAGATGTTAAAATAAAACATTTGAATGAAATAAAATTGGGAAGCTGGCAAAAGTGTTAATAGTAAACGAGAAAGGGACAAAATAGGGAATGTCAGAGTAACACGCGCAGCCAATAGTAACTTCCCACGTCGCCTGAATTCTCAGTAAACGGAGTTCGTTGGTACACACATAGAGAGAAGCAACAAAAGGCCCTTTTAAATACCAAACACTGACACACACAAACGACGCATCTCTCTCCCTTTCTCTTTCTCTCCTTCTCTCTCCCTTTCTCTTTCTCTCCTTCTCTCTCCCTTTCTCTCCCTCTCTATCTCTCTCCTCTTCCTCCTTCGGCTTTGATTTCTCTCTCCTCATTCACGATCCCAATTCCACTAGGGTTAGGGTTCCATTACCCTTATCTCCTTCTCAATTATCGTTTTCCTCTTTAAACAGCTATTCTATTCGATTATTAACCATTCTTTTCCGTTTTGTCTTTTTTCTTTTGTCATTCGGTGAATCCAGGATTCATTTCCGATGCGATTCTGAGCTTGTTAGATCCACGACGAGGTTTCGTTTCCCAGATTCTTTTGTAAAAATTCTTCCTCTGGCCAACAGGTTAGATTATCATTTATATATTTCTCTTGCAATTTTCACTTCTGCGACGTGTCTCCGCGTAGATTATTAGTTCGTGACGATTTCGTCTCGCTTTAATGGTTTCTTTTGTATTGTGTGAAGAAATTTGAGTTATAGTTTGGAGGTGGAAATAGTTAGTTGTATTTTTGCAGATATCTACAGCGAATGTCCTTTTTCCTCACACGCCATGACGATGTTTTTGTTGAATTTTAATCTAATTTATTAGAATTTTCAGTGACGAGTGTTAATGGTATGATGTATTGATTTCTGGCCATATCATATGGCGGTGTATTACTGTTCCGGCTTTGGCTTCTGTTCCTAATTGTAGTTGTTTTAATTGGTTTTTGTTTTTTTTTTTTTTTGTATTTCTCTGTTCATGTTTATGAACTTTTGGTCAAAGTTTGGTGGTTAAATGATGTGAGGTTCAATGTTTTCAATATTTTCTTAATTCTAGTTAGATGTTTCGCTTTTTGTTGCGATGATTAGTTATGAGGTAAAACTTTTTCAATATATGTGACCACTTTAATTGTGTATTGATTTCTGGGAAGATTATGGTGTGATGCATTGACTGAGCAGGTATTGGACACTAGTTTAACTGAGGAATCATGTATGCATGTTTGAAAAAAAAAAATCTTATAATGCTGAAAACAGGGGTAGCTGCTAAAAAGGACCGTTCTACTCCTCACTGCTATAGCATTACAACTTGAGCATCTTCAACTATCTTAATATTTTAACAATATTGAAATGAATTTATGATCGTGAATATATCTGATAGTAGCCTTGATATCTTTCGCATTGTGTATGGTTCATTTTAATTGAAATGGATATGCAGCAGGACTTTTACTTCCGCATGTTGTGTCAATTTGTAATCTCTAATTGGTTAAAATTGAATCAGTGCTGTAACTTTTTCTATCAGGGATAGGGTGGTTTAACTGTTGTAAATTGCTCTTTTTTATATGTCTAGGAAGGAATTTTTTGCAAGATTCTGAAAGTTCATTGGTCAAATAATGTTTGATAATGTTACTGCCTGGTTTATGGTTTATTTTCAATTTGTGCTTGAGAAATTGAGAAGTCGCATGATTCCTTGACATTTTTTTCCGGGTTCATTTTGAAACTTTGGGATTTGTCTGTTTATGCAACCCAGCATGTTCATGCCTAAAGAGGAACAACGCACCATCTCTGTTATTTCTTGTTTAAGTGGACATGCTCAAAAGCTTGTTTCGTCAATATTTTGCTTTGGGAAAAGGATTTATACTGTTGTCTTACATAAGTTTGATAATAATAATAGTTGCGTTCTGGGTTTGCTCTGATGTGGCTTTTTGTTTATAACGAAATTTGTGATGAAGTAATCTTAGAGGCTCAAAGCAAAAGGATCTATACTGTTGTCTTACATAAGTTTGATAATAATCATAGTTGCGCTCTGGGTTTGCTCTGATGTGGCTTTTTGTTTATAACGAAATTTGTGATGAAGTAATCTTAGAGGCTCTGTATTTTGAATAACATCGGTGCAGGAAAGTTGAAAAGGATGGACCATGACAAGACTGGGTGCCAAGCTCCTCCTGAAGGTCCTATACTGTGCATCAACAACTGTGGATTTTTTGGAAGTGCAGCTACCATGAATATGTGTTCTAAATGCCACAAAGACATGTTGCTGAAACAGGAGCAGGCCAAGCTTGCAGCATCGTCCATTGGGAATATTATGAATGGGTCATCTAGCAGCACCGAAAATGAACCTGTTGTTGCTGCTAATGTTGAAATCCCACTTATTTCAGTAGAGCCTAAAACTGTCTCTGTGCAACCTTTATTTGGTTCAGTTTCAGAGGGGAGTGAGGAGGCAAAGCCGAAGGATGGTCCAAAACGTTGCAGCAACTGCAATAAGCGAGTTGGTTTGACAGGGTTTAATTGTCGATGTGGCAATCTTTTTTGTGCTGTACATCGCTACTCAGACAAGCATAATTGCCCGTTTGATTACCGCACTGCTGCTCGGGATGCGATAGCTAAAGCAAACCCAGTTGTCAAGGCTGAGAAGCTTGATAAGATCTAAGGTTTAAAGTCGAAGTTTCATACTTGAGATGAAGTTATGCACAATTTCATCATGAAATGACCCGAGTTTCCTTCACATTTTATTGGTGTTCTTATTATATTGTTATATGTGGTATGTGACTTGGAGTTATAGGACATCTCTGCAATTTGAAGGACTCTTTCATGTGATTGGCGAAAATATATATGTTGGCCGCAGTGTTTAAGCTTTTAAATTTTTGCTGGTTTGGTGAAAGTTGGTGTTGTTAGCTTTGTAATGCTTCTATCCTGTATCAGAATGGTATGTGCAATTTGAAGATGGTACCAAGAGCATTGATAGATTGTAATTGTGGTGGGCTTTCTATGAATTTATTTTCGATAAAACTTTGGACCCCTTTTCATGTGCAAGAATTTTTAGAATTTATTCTTCTCCATAACTTATTCAATATAGTAAGTACCAAAAGGAAAAAAAATGATTAAGTTGGGTTAATATTTAAGAATTTGTCACCGACTGGACCCGTAGACGAAAAAAATTAATATCGGGAGTAAAAGCAACCTTAAACTAACTTAGTTCTGAATATTTTGTCAAAAGTGTTTTAACAATTTTCTCTAGATCAATTTAAAAATAAAATTGATCAATCCCATTCAAACGGTATTATACATGCACTGGTTCGTTTACAAGCTTAAAATTCTCATGCAAGACTCGCACCTGCAACTGTTTTTGTTCAACTTCATATTCCCTTGTAAATTTGTCCCCATGTATCATCTACACCATCTGATGGTTCAGCTAAATAGTATGATATCCATCTTTCTAAAAGAAATATCTGGTTAAAATCCAAAGGGGACCAAAAACTTATCCCATAGATTGTGAAAATCCCGTTACTAAAGCTCATGCCCCAATGTTATTCTTCTCAATTCCTCATCGAAACACGAAAAAAATCCCGTTTCTAAAGCTCAAGTTGCATCAAGATCTTCTCATCAGCGAAATTTTTTGTTGATTCTCTATTACAAGTCTGTGAAGAGGTAGTGAGAAGATGGTGTTGTCACAAGAAAGATCGATATGCCTGCAAATCTGAAGTTACTTGGATCATACAGAGCCCATTTGGTTACACTTTTTGCAACAGCCAGACAGAATGGACATCAACAAATTTTTGGTCTCATCAAACTCGGTTCCGTTTCCACCGTATGCCAGACAGTTTCACGTTCAATGTATTTGTGCAATGCAACTATGCTTTCACACAGCCCAGCACACTCATATACGGTACATTTCTCAAGCCCACAACCTAACTAATAATCCCACCTAAAGACCACAACCTAACCAATAATCCAAGCAAATATCCAAAATTGAAAAGTCGGGAAATCAAATCATTGAAAATAAAATTCAAAAGACTTTTTTAAAAAAGATATGCACATATTGTAACCATAGTATTAGTAGATAATGGATCCATCATGTATGAGTATTTATTATTTTATTTATTTATATCTTGGATTAATTTTTGTAGCCATTTATACATTTTATGATTGATTTTATCTTTTTATAATATAAATCAATTTATTATTTTACTGTTTGAATTTTATTATTATTTTTCTAAAATTGATTGACTACCTACCATAATAGATTATCTTATAAAATGATTAGTTTTATATTTATTTTTTAATAATTATGATAAAATTTATTTTTTTATTAACATAATAAAAAGAGTAGGTACATGTATTTTAAGGAGTTACAATAAAAAAATAAAAAAATACTATTAGAATAAAAAAATAAAAAAAAGTAATTTTTTTAATTAATATGCACATATATAATACATATATATGACACGTATTTAATATGTATGTAATATATTGGTACACTTATTTTAAAAATAATAAAAAACGTGACATATGTATATTACAAAATGTATAATAGTTTTTACAAACGTCATAAATATATGATTGTGATTATATAAATCCAAATTAACATAAAATGTATTAAAGTTGTCAATATAAAAAAATTATAAATTATTATCATAAAAAGTATTACTACTTTGTATACTAAATATTTTATTGATAAATATCAGTAAAATATACTCTAATTCCAAATACGTATTATAACAAAATTGAAATATTAGTGCGTATAGGTTACACCTATTATAAACTTTTTACTCTGATTTAATTTTTCTTTTTTAATCTATTTTCTCTCCCTTAATTCAAGTAACCTAATCTTTGTACTTTTTTTTCTCTTTTCTTTTCCTTTCCACCCACAGCTCAATCCAAACAAAAAATAAATATTAGTAACGTAAAAATATTTATCTATAAAATAAAACAATACATGTCACCCTGTAAATCATAAGGAATTTGCTTCGGATGCAAATATTAAATAAAGACTATCAATTTTTTCAGAAAAATAATACTTTGACAAAGTTTTATTTAGCAAATTTTGACAAATAATAATTTTTGGTAAAGAAAATTCTAAAACTTTTATTACTTTATTTTTATAATTTTTATAAAAAAATAAAAAATATTCTATTTAGTAACTTAGTCAATAAATTTGTGAAAAAAAATATTTTCGTATAATTAATATAATATGATATAACAGAAACAATTCCTAAGAATATATATTGTTATTTATATAAAAATCTCGAGACATCTTAAATGATTACAAAAAAGTCTAACTGGGATGGGACCTTTATATGTTGAAGAAGACAGTTTTTATCTTTTTATACTATTAATAAATTCATAGTAATTAAAATAGATTAAGTATAATTTATTAAAACAGTGATGTATAATAACTTTATTAAAATGGGTGTTACATATGAAAAAATAAAGTATATGGTATATTTAATTATATATGAAAACTAATACTTTTATCGTAATAAAAAAATTAAGTTAGAAAAATAAGATAGTCGATCTTTTGTAAGAATAATTTTATTAAAAATGTAATAAAATATTTTCAAAAATATTTTATGAAAAGATATCAATTTAAGATTTCATAAAAACTGTTTTTTCAGAAATTTAAAACCCCTAAATCTTAAAACTTGTAACTTTATTACACGCTCCTTTTTCTACAAGTAAAATAAAACATCCATTTATTTTTAATATTAAACTGAAAGGTAGATATTTATGTTATTATTTTAAAATTTAAAAATCTTCCTCTCTTTTAACAAAATAACGTACGAGTAATCATCTAATTTTAAAAATATATATTTAAACATAATTCGTTTGTTATCTCAATTTTTCCTGTTCCTTTTTCAAAACACGATCGTGAAAAATAATTATTAATAACTAGGGAACGTATTGATGTTGTTGTATATTGGTATTTGTATTTTTTTAATTTTGTTAAAGATTTGAGTTAACATTAATAAAAGATATATAATTAATTTATAAGATAATTATTAGATGTTAATTAAAAAAATAAAATATATACAAAAAAAGTTTTTAAAATAACAGGTTGAAAAAAGAATTTTAAAATAACGGTTTGTGACATCCTTTTTAAATAGAATCATCTACTTAATAAAATCTCACATAATTATAATAATGAGAAGCAATCAGATGAACAGAAAACGATAGAGTGTATTTGATACAGTCATCCAAGAGTATTCAGGAAGATTGAAACTTAGGCATATCACAGTGCCCTAACCAGAAGGAAATTTAAACGAGAGGGACATTAAAGCCATAACAACTACTATTAAGAGCTACAAGTAACTGGTCCAAACTATGCAGCACCGCTACCACCAGCAGATCCACCTCCAGAGCTCTTTCCATCTGCTCCCACCATAAGGTGATCATTGCAAAGTAAAGGAATCAAGGCGAGAACATACACAACAAAGAGAGGGTGAGCTAGCGTAATTTAAAGTTAACATAGTATAGTAGATAAGTACTTAAACAGTTCAAGCATTTTAACATAGTGTGTGCAGAGAATCATGTTATTGCAGACAAACAGGACACCATGACTCAATTATCCGGATACATATACTAAGATCGGATTCACTGGACGCTTGCACTTGTGGTGGCCTCTACTGCTCTGCAGAGCCATTGCCAATGGGTTTCACCCTACCACGCACAAGGTTAGCCTTTAAGCGTCTGAGGCCATTATCCTGCCAGAGACTAGGGCCTCCCATTACTCTCACCACTTGGGCCAGTTTGCTCTACTTGAGACTCACTGACCCTTTAGAGTTTCGGGATGCAATCCTTACTTGAATCCATATCTTAATATATACACTACACACTACCATGAGGTTTCCCACGAGACTCATGGAATTACGCCTATCACACACCAAATTCATGTTTGTTAACATATCCAACACCTTTATCTCAAAACATCCAATTCTCATGCAATGTCTCAACCAACCAAAATCCATGCGTTATTCATGTCAACATACCAACTTTTAGTTCAGAGGATTCAAGCAACCACATACATTCACATGCTTTAGATTTGAAAGAAAAGGGGTAGATAAATAACTCACACAATTCACCCATCAGACAAAGAAAGAAAAACAGAATTGAAACCATCCGCTGCAGCAGCCTCGCTCAAGCTAGGAGTCGTCGCCCAGACGAGAGAAGTTGTCTCGCTCAGGCGACGGGCTCTCGCTTAGGCGAGCCTGCAACAGTGGGTCATTGGAGAGTTTCACGATCCCTCGCTTAGGCGAGGCTGTCTCGCCTGGGCGAGCTGTGCTGTCGCTCAAAACGCAGCCCCTCGCCTGGGCGAGTGCTCGAGGCAGAACCCTGAGCGAGTTGCTGATATTCTCGCCTGGGCGAGAATATCAGTTCTCCCCCACTGTTCCACACATGCAAGGCAGAAAAACGACATAGAGCAACATCCAAAATATATGCCAACCATTTTTACACGATTCAAACACCATTCAAGCACCCATAACATGGAACAGAACATAAGCATGCCACAATAACTTTAAACTTAAAAACCTAGCTCCCCTTACCTTGTTATACGCTAGCAGAAAAGAGTAGTAACCCAAGAAAAGTAGTGGAGCACAAGAGCAGGGTACGGAGCTGAAAACAGACCCACACAAAGTTGAGAAAGGGTGCTAGGGAGAATCCAAGACAAAACTATTAGCCTCTGAACTGGTGAAAGAGAAGGACAAGGTTGGAGTTCGACTTACCTGGAAGTACAATGTCCTTTGCTATCTCGAAACAAGGAGAGAACCTCTATGCCCTAGCAGAGCTCTTACACTAGACGAGGGGAGGGAACAAGGAGCTGTTTTCTGAAAATGGAACAGAATGAAGGGGTTAGGGGCTGGCAAGGGTATTGGGTCCCCTTATTGGGCCGGCCTTAGGCCCACAAAGGCTAGGCCCCAAAACTCAACTGAAAAGGAAAAAAGGGCTTACACGGTTAAAAATAAATTATTTATAAAATAATTCTTAAAATAATAATTAAAAATAAAAGTAAAATTATAAAATATGAAAAAAAAAATTTCTTTATATATTATTATAATTCATGAAAAAAAAATAACGTTATTATATTCTCTTGTGCAGGACTATCTCGTTTTAGTCTCCTTAAAAAATGGTTGACGTTTAGTAAATTGAGGTTTGGTCCCAATACAGTTATTAAATAATGTTCATTTTCTCCGATAGATATAAGTGACCATATAAATTATTCTAAGTAGTATATTATGAAACTGAATATTTATCAGGAAAATGTTAGTTTCACAAAAAATTTTCTAACAAACTTTGACCAACTACTAATTTAGATAAAAAAGTATTATTTTATTACTTTATTTTGTTTAAAAAAATAAAAAATCAATCCATTTTAATTCTATTTTTATAAAAATTTTGTCAACTTTGTGAATTTTTTTTTTTGTCAAAACATAATTTTTCTATTTATTAAAGCTTAAATATTTTTAGAATAGAGCGATTGACTAACTCTAATCAGGGCAAACATAGATTAATTAAGCAAAGTGAGAAACTTTTTTCGTTAAAAAAAGGCTTAGAGAGGTTAGCACCAATGCTATGCAAATAGAAGATTAGTAAGTGCTTGAGTAATTTACGTTAATCAAGCAAAAGTCTCACAAACATTGGGCATAATAAAAGACATAAATAATAGATATATATGGTCTTTGCTCACTTTCTTAGTGGTCAAATGTCTCAGAAAATCAGCACCTATTTTTCTTTTCCAATTGCGAGAATAATAAAAACCAAAGTAAAAAAAAAAAATTAAAAAAGCATAACAAAATTGTATGGTGACTCGTACGTTGTCTTGTCCCATACACTTGGAAATAGCTTCCCTTCCCTCACTCATTCCACATTGTGAACACCCCACCATTTGACGTCTGCATGGATTCCGCCGCCGCCGCCGACCAACCGCCGTAACCTCCGGCTGGCATGTCATAGTCAACCTTCACCAAGCCAAGTTCCTCCGCCGCGCCCACCGCGTTACCCGACGTTGCATTCGAAGCCATACCAAAACCACTCCCTGCAAACCCACCAACATTGCCATTATTGTTGTTGTTATTCTCCAACACAGATGAAGAAGAAGAAGAAGACCCCATGTTCATCATTCCCTGAAGCAATGCAGGGTGGTTCTGGAGGTAGCCGCCGTAGAACTGAGGATTATTGTGCAGGTAAGAAGAAACACCACTCTGCTGGTGCAACTGAAGCTGCGTTTGGATGTAACCCTGGTGTAAAGGGTCTTGGTGAGAGAAGTGAGAACTGATGTCATGGTTTTGCAAGGTTAGCAGAGGCTGAGGTTGCTCGAACTGGTGGTGCTGCATTAGAGGGTAAGCGTGTAGCCTAGAAGAGCTTGAGGTTCCATATTGGAAGGTGGATGAGCCCAGTGCAATCATCTCTTCACGTTTTCTAGAAGATTCTAGAGCTTGAGCTTCTTTCAGACGTTTTGCAGCGCCTCCTCCTATCGGGAGAGTGTTGCTTTCGAGAATCGCTTTCACGTCATAACGGCTCATGTCAAAGTTTGTGACGGCGTTCAGACCTCTGAACTTTATCGCTGCTATGTCGTAAGCTTCTGCAGCCTCTTCCTCAGTACCTGCAACCACAAGTAATGTATATTCACTGAGACTTTTTCCTCATAAATAATTTTTCACGTTGGTTAATTTGAATATCTGATTAGTGATTTATGTGGGTGGCTTACTGAAAGTTCCCAAGTAAAGATCTTTGTTTCCTGCAACTCTACCAATCCTTGCTTGCCATCTTCCATGTTGGTGATGCCTAATCAAAGAATAATGATATTCTGCTAAGAAAATAGTAGAAAGAAAAGGAACGAATGCATGGGATGAGAGGAAGAAGAAGAAGAAAGCATTGCTGCTCCATTTGACACCTTGTAACTCCGCGATACATTGATGCACCTCTAGAGAAACCACTACTTTTCCTGCAAAACACCACCACAATATGTCTAATAATAAGCATTTGAAAGAGTTGAAAGAATATTATGAATGCGTGTTATAAACTTTTTAACCTATTTCGATAACTATATCAGGTAGAAACTCATCATAACGAAGCCATTGTGTGTTTAAATGACTGCCACAATGAAGTTCTTAATTTAATCGCGTTCTCAGTTATCAAAAGTTTAGCAAGCGACTCTAATTAAACTGTACTAGTGTGTTTGTGTAACAAAAGGGACTATATAGATTTAAAAATTAGTTTTACTTGTCTCCGTTATTGCACTATTGTAGACTTGTATTGTACATGTTTTATATATGCACGCTGTCTTTGAATTAGTCACCTTCTAATAGCGGCAACAAATTCTTGTCTGGTCATGTGTTTCATTTCATCCAATTCCTTCTCGTAGTTGCTAATCTGTGGAAAAAGTAAAGTAAAACCAACAAGATTTCCTTTGAATCAGAGTCTGAGAAGCATTGAGAAAGTACCATTAACTTACTGGAAAGTTGGTAGTGGTGGATGTTCCCCAGTACTTCAGTGCTGCTAAATCATAAGCCCTAGCTGCTTTCTCTTCTTTATCATATCCACCTGCCATTAAGTAACAAAAGGAAAACAACACATTTTTGTGTGGTTTGATTTTCTACCTCCATGAACTTATATAAATGAAAAGGGGTTGGAAAAAATAGACTGAAATGGAAACACTTACCCAAATAAACTGAAGAGAAGTTGGTGAGAATATGAGCAAAAGCAAAACATCAAGAGAAATGTGTTAATAGAACTCTCAACTAATAATATCACCTAATAAACTTGAAAATAAAACTCTGAATGAATTGAAATGAACTTTAATCACCTTGGCGTCCTTTTCTTGATTGTCCTTCCCTTCTACAGCTATTATCCCAAAGGTGAGCTTCATATCTTCCAGTCCACCTATGTCTGTTTATATATATTCATTCATTTAATTAGAACAATAAATTATCACAAACCCTGCAAAAAACAGAAAAAAAAAAATGATTTAGTGAAACGCAGAATGAGTATCCAACCGCGTTACTCCACGATATATGGATGTTCTCTGACCGAAAGTATCCAAAGTTCTTCTAGGTGCAGCTTCAACAGTGTTTGTACTATTTTCACCACTGGTTTCACATGTAGAATCCTTACCACTTCCCATGGATAATGTCAGCGATTGTAAGTTACTGTTAGCATTTTCTTGATACTCATTGCTCGGTGTGTCCACCACAGGGTTCTGCAGAGGCACCAAACTGTTGTTTGTGAACAGATAATCTGAATCATTTGATTGAATTTCGTTTAAAGCAGCAAGCTCTGACTGATTTTCAGACTTGCTCACTCCAAGAAAATCAGCCACTTTTGGAACCTCGTTGCTGCTATGAGTGTTAATCAGATTCCAATCTGTGGAATTAATTAAATAGCGGAAAAGAAACATTAGCAATATAGAATGAGAGACAGAAGAAGAGAGAGAAGAGAGAGAGAGAGAGAGAGAGAGAGAAGGTTAATTACCATGATTTTGGAAAGGGTTTTCCATGGTTTCGTTCACCAGCCCAAGGGAAAATTGATGGTACTGAGTTGCTTGAAGATCATGGGATGATGGTAAGGAAGAATGAGTGGGAGAAAGAGGGAAAGAAAGCCAGTTGTTGTTCATTGAGCCCTTATTTACTTGCTTTACCTTTCAACAAAATCAAAAACAGCTATAACACATTAGATATGAAGTATATATTTGCAAAAGGGAAACCAAAGATGTGGAAAATAAGAGAAGAGCAAAGAAACATATATAGGTTTACCAAGGGTTGTATTGTAGCAAGGGGTTTAAATCAATGAACACACACTTTGAATCCCCCAAGCCTTTCAACTTCCAAGCTTAAGACAATGGAAGAGGAGAAAAGGGCTAAGAAAGGAACATTTTAACATTATTTAAAGCTCTTCCCTTCTTCCTCGTTCTCTGTCCTACAAGGTATAATAGTTAAAATGATGTGTGAGTGTGGCACCCCCTCAGCTAAGGTCGATTTTGTAGACTCTGACTCTTCTCCCACCAGTTTCCAACACTAGCAAACAAAGTTAAAATCTGCCTACAATGATTATTAAATAATTAATATCTATGTAATAAGATATTATCAGGGACACGAGTGTGTTATTAAACTATTATCCTTCAAATCCTTCAGTCTTTGACCAGAGACAATACCACCATTCTAACTGGAAAAATTACACTCTCTCTCTCCACCCACTTGGTTTATTGGAACTCTCGTCCTCGTTCTGTGAAAACAATGACTCCCAAAAGCCCAGCATTCCCACACACTACAAATCATCTCTCGGTCTCAAAATCAACGACTCTACGTAAAGTTAGACTACCGACCTCTCTCTCTCTCTCTCTTTGTGTATACAAGCCACATGAAGGAAACCAAAATAAAGATCTGAAACGGGATATTTAAACACCAGGTAGAAGATCAAGTCCATTGTAGAGAAACTCTCGAATTCGGTATATAGATTAAGAAAGAAAAACCAATCTATGGATTCCCGAGTCCTGCATGTGTTAAAGATGCATGAGTACGGTCATGCATTATTATATGGTGAAAATCCGACATATTAAAAATTAAAAGTACTGAATGAAAGAGTAAGAATTACTTTTTGTTCAAAATGAGACCAAGCTGTATTGCATATTAATATTATTTAATTTAACGTGATTCAATTCAGCAGTAATTAAGAATTATAATTTGAAGGGTTTTTTTTGTTCCCCCAAGTAAAAATCTGTTGACCACCTACTCGATTTCCTCACCCGTCAAAAGGCCACTAGCTTCAAATTAGTTTAATTTAACTTCAAACATATGCTATCATTTATCTGCACTAACACCAGAAGCTTGTATTCTGCTATTAGGTTAAGTTTCGTCCTAAAAGCCCCATTTCTAAGATAAAAACAAAGTATAAAAATATCTCCCCAACCACCGTCTATGCTCAGTGCCTTAACCTGCCCGCACTCACCATCCTATGTTAGCCCTAATGCATCTTCACGTATCCGAATGAATAATAATCATTACTGAACATGGCACAAATATTTCATATTTTATGGAATGTCCAAGTTATCACTCAATAATTTATAGTATATTCAGCTAGTAGAGATAGGGAATAATATAAGTTACTACTAGCTATAGGCAAAGCTTGGATCTCGTAATATACCGCAATTACAGCACAACACACGCACACGCATATCTTTTATGAACATATACTTGGTAGCTTAAGCACAACGTTAAAATGTTAGCACTACAATTATGCACACAAATAATGATTTTTATATCTCTGATATCATGTAAATGTGGCATACAATAATATGTTGTTGAGAGGGATGAAATTAAAATGCTAGGATAATATTACATATGCATGTATTTACTTTTGATTTATGAAGATACACATAAAAGGAACATCTCGTGAGAAGGCTATAAGCTATTCTTGTGGATAATAGTAAAATAACTTCGGCTGTTATATATTTTTTTCACATAAACTTTCTTCTTATATAAGCTATACCATGGCTATCACATCTGTTTGATGCATGGAGACAGAAGATTAAAAGCGCAGCTATATCTATAGAAAAGAATATACAATTTTCAGAGCATAAACACTAATCAGTTAGTCAGTGCAAGAGCGAGGGGATCCATGCATATTTTCTATTTGTAAAACATGATTTTAATTTCTACCAAATAAATTAGAAACCTTGGACCAGACAATCTCAGATGTAATTCACCAGTTAGTCATGAGATGAATTCGAAGAATCTAAACAGAAAAATAAGATTACTATATATAACATATTGATTAATGCAGCAGCGATATTACCAACAATAACACTGAGAAGCACTGGCAGTGAAGAATAAACAATTCCAAATACCTGCCAATGTTGATGATGCACTGCTACCGCCAAATTGTTGTGCATAAACAATAGGCGATTTTGACCGAAGTGAACACAATAAGGGAGCAAAACCCCACGTCTCTCGCTGTTCCAATTTTTATACCTCAATAACTAAACCAAACCAAATCTAAAACTAGTTCTTGCAACAACGGTGAACAACACTCTCTATTCCAAACGCGAAAACTGTATTGTTTATATACCTAAACCAAGCATTTCCTTAAAGCTTGAACATGCAAGAAGACAGAAAACAATGAAGCATAAAAAAGAAAGGGAAAAGGGAATAAATAGGAATGAAAATGGAACTAAAAAGAAGAAAAAGAAGTGCATGCATTGATGATATGAGGAATCTGTTTCTTCTCTCACAGTGTGAACAGTGTTAATTGATTTTAATTTTTTTTGTCTTGAAAAATGTGGAAGAGGAAGGGAATAAATAGAGTTTAGCGAATGGAAGGAAGAAAGGGGTGCATGGTGGCGTGGTGCTGATTCGCCATTCGCCACCGGTCATACGCAGTCAACCAGAAATTAATCTGGTTGTCACGCCGTTTCAGGTTCTTGGGCCAAATTCAGAGTCAGGGGAATGTGACTGACACGTGTCCATTGTCCCTTCCTGCTTAGGGTTCTCTTTGTCTTCATGCTTTCACTTTCAAACTTTGCAGCCAAACCAGCCAATAATCCTGTTTGCATGCCTGCACTAAAAAACATGAATACCTAAAGAACTTTGACCACGTTCTCACCACCCTACCCATAACTATCCCTTCATTATTATCATCCCCACATTACCTCTATATCCTTCATATCCCTTCAACTTCACACATACATAGTCAAAAAACCAAAACATATCAGAAAACAAACAACACTGTATCTGTTCCATCTAGTAGAATCAATCTTAAGATTAATAAATATTTAGTTATTTAAATGGAGTCTCTTTTACTGATATTAAACAATTTGAGATATTTATATGTCTGTTTGGCATGATGATGATAATGTTTTTTACAAGTATTTAAAGAAGGAGTTGAGGGTAATTGGATGAAGGGTTGAAGGGCATTTAAGGAGAAAGGAGGTCACGAGGATCCATAGAAAATTTTGAGAATTTCCAAGAGATGGGAGGAAATGCCGGGAAAGTGCTCGTGTCGCCTCGAAATGAAACACTGGAAAAGGTTTATGTTTGGAGTGAGTCTCTCTTCACCTAAATTTGAACCACACAACACAACCTTAGCTTCCTAGGTAGGTTTAGGTTTGTTTCTAAAGCATAGGACTCATCAGATACCATAACCAATCAGACAAAAAACACATACCATTATAGTAAACAGTAAAATCAAATTCCCTGCATATAAGCAAACACTTCTTGTGCATGTATGTGTTTTCCTGTGGGATTCGGAAAACTGAGAAGTTTATAGGAACTTGGCTTTTGAAAAAAATAAGGGAATTAATTCAGTGCACACTCATTAAACATATACACTCAATTCTTACATCTATTTCTGAAACATGCACATCAAAATAACATGTTTTCTATTTCATTCAAAAAACATAAAAGGTTTTCTTCCATATTTCAAAATATTTTGTGTTTTGTTCCAAAATATTTCAGATGCATATGTATCTGTGACATTCACTGTTACACTTTCATCTATGAGGGTTAACGAGCTCCACACATGTGCATTATAAATATTCTCATTCTTTTAAAAATCATTTTAGCACGTTGCATCATAGGCAAAATCTATATCCACAAAGTTTTTTGTTTTTAAATAGTGTGAGAAATTTAATTAGGGTATACCATTTTGGGTATCAATTAGGATACAATAAATTAACATTAAATTAGAACATACATACAAGCATAAATTCTCATGATGTGTAAACTCGTATCATTTTCATTATATAATAGGAAAAAACATTAAAATTAATAAAATTTATGTAAGAAAATATTTATACAAATAAAAAAAAACTATAATTAAGTTCATCTACCCTAACTATAACGACACATTGTGAAAGAAACATATGGTATGTTTGACAAAATTAACTGTGGTGAAGATCCTAACTTTTAAGTTTTAAATTAATAAACAAATTTATGTGAGTGTAGATGTTTAGTAGATTAGTTGATAGATGTAAATCACTTTAAAATATAACTACATAAATGAAATGAATATTTCTAAAAATATATTACTATGTAATTACTTCTTTTGGCTTTTTAAATAATTAATTTTTTAATACTTCTTTTACCTTTTAAGATATATATATATATATATATATATATATATATATATATATATTTTATCTATTTATTTTTTTTTTATTATATAAATATATATTTTTTTTTTTTTGTGTGTAATTTTATAAAACATTTGTTACTTTAATTTGTAACGTTAAATTTTTTTAATTTGCACTGTATAAAAAATTAAAAAGTAATTTTCTTTATAAAATGAAAATAGATAATGATAGGTAAATGGAAATTCAGATTACAAAAAAATAGTCTAAAATATAAAGGATAATAGAAAAGCAAAATTAAATAAGCTATAAATTAACTAAAGTAACTTATCACTTAGAGGAAACTCTTAAATTAAGCTATTTTAAGTATTACAAACACTTTTATGTTGATCAAATTAATCATATAAACCATTGGTTAATTTATTAGTTTTATCAAAATAATCATGAAACAAAATAGTTAATAAGTTCTTTATATTTTCAAAATCCACTTTCAAAGTATTGAATATTGTAGTTGAGAAAAATGAGTGATGAGAAATTTTATCTTGACCTACTTTTAATGAGTCTCGGAAAGAGTTCCTATAGCAACTATAAGTCCGACTCATGTAAAAAAAATAAATATATATTTAATACTACGTTAAATGTACATAAATTAAAATATTTTGAAAAAAATACCTATACATGTAAATTGTGTCAGAGAACACGATTTCAGACCAAGAATTCATGCTTTTAACCACGATTTCGGTCTGTAATTTTTAACCACCTTGCTCTATTTTTTATTGTGTTTTATCCACGTTTTTTTATTTATTTTTAAAGTGTTTTAGAAGAGTCGTATTTGGAAGCACTCTATTATTTTTGTTTGTAAAATTTCTTAAACCATGATTATGAGAACAAGTTTAGGATTTAAAATTTGTTAGACTTTTAGTTTCTTACTATTTTTTTAAAATGAGCACGTTTTCTATATTTTCAAGTATTTTTTTTTTTAAATCCAGCTAAATAAAAATCTAACTAAATCCAACTGAATAAAATTTCAGAAACATATTCAACAAAAAAACAATATTTTATAAAACTCATGATTTTTTTTTTAAATTAAGAAAAAAAAAAAAAAAAAAAAAATATAACAATTTAAAAAAAAAATAAAAAAAAAATTAATA
>Ga0214545_1002687_pt1 | contig 34247 bp, 17 predicted proteins | sample CNSS4metaG_FD_160064 | JGI IMG/M metagenome (GOLD analysis project Ga0214545, IMG submission 160064) | Root nodule microbial communities from cowpea collected in UCLA plant growth center, Los Angeles, California, USA - CNSS4 | ecosystem: Host-associated > Plants > Roots > Nodule | place: USA...
AAGTAAACATGGTTAACCAAATACAATGCAATATTTCCAACTACTTAATACTTCATTGAAGCATCTAATACAATATTATCCAATAACTTAAATATCTCATTAAAGCATCATCCAATGATATATAATCCAAATTAATTTCAATTATAATCCAAAATCAAATTCAAATATAATCCAAAATCAGTTTCAAACATAATAAAAAACAACATTTAAGTTTTATGTCCTTACCATGCGAATAGCATGCTCATGAGTACTTATGGAGCCACCTGTGTGTAAACAACCACCCATATCTGAACTTCGGTTTTTTTTGGCTCGTATAGACTTGTCACAAAACTCAGGTAAATTCCATTGGGACAATAAAGAGTTCCACACATCATCAAATATCCAATAGGGCTTCTTTCCTTTTTTGCGTGCTTCCATGAACATCTCTGATAGCCTATGTGAGGCTTTTGAGTGAAAGTTCTTTTTTATCCTCTCCTCATGTTCAGGTCTCCAACTGACTTTCCTCTACACAAAAGCAAACTTGTACTTTATCGAAATAGGACATTAAAGAAACAATAACTTTACATTTCATATAACAATCACACTTATACCAAAAGAGATGTTGCATATTCCAATACAATGTGTTTTTCCTAATCAAAGAATGCAAGAAGTAGTGGTGAAGCTAAATAAGGCCAATTACTTTAAAACGTTTAAAGAAAACGTCCCTTTCTTCATCCTTCATTGAACCCCATGTTAGCCATGGCTTACAATATTGTTGCTTAATAGTCATTGTGATTGCCTGTGATGCAACCCTACACGGATGAAAACTATTAGACAATAAATGCATACAATGAACAATGTAAATGATTTTATTTATATATAATTCTTACCTAATACCATAAGGTGAAATCATAGGAAGATCATCACCAAGTGGGGCATCCTCCTCAATATTTGATTGTGCATCACCTTCCGGAAGTCACTTGGTATATGCCTTCTCATTTCTTTTATCCTTACAAGTATAATTTAATATCATTTTACATAACATTAAATGAAAAAACTGAATGTACTAACAATCACCTTATGAATCATGTAGGACTTGCCATCAAAGTTTGCCAACTTCATTCGGGAGGAGAATGTACAAGATGTGTTTCTTCTAAGGCCTAAAACTATAATGAATTACAAAATCCTAATATCAAAGAAACCTAGAAGTTCAACAAAGATAGGTCAAGGTTGGAGACTATTTTGTTTTGAAAATGCCTTAAAGGAAGGAAATATTATTGTCTTTCAAGTAGACAATAGTTTCATCGAACCAAATATTGAAGTGTTTATTAATGGTTGTTGTTGTGATTAGATTAAGCTAAATTTTGTAATGTTATTGTTGAACATGGTGTACTTGAACAATCATATATGGTTATTGAAGCTTGATGTTTGATGGCATATTTTCTTTGATGCTTGATGAATATGGTTTCAAATGTGGAAAATGTTTTTATGTGTTTTTGAGAAAAAAATATATTGATGAAATAAAATATTTAATTTAAAAGAATAAATGATTTTATTGGACGAAGTATTAAATGTTAGTTGCAACTTTTTAAACTTTTAAAATAGTAATTGCTATTACTCATTATTATTTACGAAAGAGTTATCTACTATTTTTTCCCAAACTTCTAAATTTTTATTAGAACAAAATAGTTATCTATTATTAGTTACATAATTTATTAGTCTATTTTAATTTATACATATTATTAATACTCCCCTTTAAATTTAATATTATACAAATTAATGTAGAAAACTTTTAATGTATATATTTAAAAATATTTAATATAATATTGTTAATTTTCAATAACTAAGTTACGCGAGAACACCACTACATTGATCTATAACATCATGACTCACACATTTAGTTTATCTATTCAGTTAATTATTTTTTTATGATAACGGTCTTTATTATTTACATAATGTCTTCTTTTGAAAAAATATAGGTTCTTGAAAATGTGAAAATGGTAAAGAGGTAATTTATCATGTTGATCTCTCGTGATAAAGTACATTAACTTCTAAACAGTATGATTTTTGCATTATGTTGTAGATAAAAACTTCTACTAATAACTTTAGGAAAAAATGTTATGTTCCATGGGATCATTTAGATAGCATTCTCATTCTTCTACGTTGCTGACTGTAATTACATTTATTTAAACTCAACATTTTAGTCATTAATTTAAACTTAATTATATTTACTAAATTATTTAATTAATAATGAAACATTAATCTACAATGTTTCTTATATAATTCTAATTTATAATCAATGTTAAAGATAATTTTGTGCATTGTACGGGTAAAAAAACTAATTTTATATGTTATCATTCATATAAATATGCAAATATTTTTTTTCAAATGCGTCCCATACAACAACCACAGCACAAAAAGAAACCCTCTATTACTTTGTCTAAAAAATAAAATAAACAATTTATCAAATAACTATCTATATAAAAATATGTAATATAACTATATTTATGAGCCTTTTGGTTTTAAAAAAGGAACAAAATCCACGATAAGATAATATTATCAAGGTTAAAAGAAAACAAACTAGATAGAATCAATAATGTATGAGAGAAAAAAATATATCCATAGTTTATAAATACCATACCTATGGTTGTCTGGTCACTCCGTAGAGGATTGACTCATTCTGCAAAATAGTTCCTATTGCTGTCAAACAAAAGAGAAATCCTAGGAAAGCCTCGGTAGGAAAGCTTTGATTCTAGTTTAACTTTATTTACACAATGATCTAATGAGAAAACAAGATCAAAGTATTTCATCATCAAGAAACATATATAGTGCAAAAATAGTACAAAAAACTCAAAATAATTGTTGAAGTTTATAACATAATTAAAGAAACAAGAAAGAATTGGGCTCATATCAAGTGTAAATTTCGAAAGTCGTCACCGAGAAAAATCAAGTTCTATTTGTGAAAATGAGGTACCAAAGTCGAATCCTTTAAAGTAAGGAAATGACAACACCTTCTTCAAGAATGGAATTAGGGTTCCCACTCGAGCCTCTCTCTCTCTTTGTAGTCACTACCCACTTATGTTTCACCATAACATTTGAACTTCTGTTTCAATTTCTTTAGTACTTATTTTATTATTGTTATTAAGTTTTTCTAAAATGCTTTCTACTATTCAACTTTTACTTCTTATCAATTCTCACCATAGACACAATCACAAATGACCAAAATCAGAATTTTAAAAAAGCACCTCTTCTAAGAAAAACACTTTTTGTACCCAACTATTCGAATTAAATTTTGAATTTTAATTTCATTGAATATAAATTATTATCCATTCATGTTTTTTAAATAATTTTTAATTATATGCACAACTTTTTTAAAGTTCTTATGAATAGTTTAATGTGGTTATTGTTGTTAAGTTTAACATTTATAAATGCATTATAAACAGCTGAATGTATAAATTTTGTGTAACCATCCATATTTGAGTTAATAATCCTCTATTACATGAGAAAGAAGTAAAATTAAAAACATAAGGCAAAGATATTTACAAATGCGTCCCATACAACACCCACAATACTCAAACCAAAAAGAAAAAAAAAAAACTATTACTTTGTCCTAGAATATAAAATAAACAATTTATCAAATCATTATATACAAAAACTAAATATTACTATTGTCAAGTCTTTTGGTTTTAAAAAAGGATTAAAATCATTAGTGAGGAACAAGAGAAAACATACCTGGATGGAATCAGAAATGTATAACAGGAAAAAGAAAAATCCATAATATGTAGATATCATTCCTACTCATTCTGGAAACGTATTAATCTAAGGTAAAAAGAAGATCAAAGCATTTCATTATCAATAAGCATTGTTAACATTCCAATTTTCAATATTTTTCATTTCTAAAATTTTAGTTTTAGTTTAAATAAATATTTATTTGTTTTTAATTAGATAATTTTTGTTGGCAGCTTAGAAAAATAGAATTTTTTTTTTTATAAAAATGTGAAAAATAATTTTTGATAGACTTTTGTTGTCATTAATTTTGTTCTTTTAGGATTTCTTTTTTTATAATAGACTAATATACTGATACGTACATATGCATGAGACGTATTTATTTTATTTTGTATATTAAAATAATAAAATAGTGAAAGTATTATGTAATGAAATATTATGAAAATTAAGTTATATTGTTGTAAATGTTGTTATTAAAGTAATGAAATAGTAAATTTAAGTGATGCAATAATAATTTCAGTTTTAAATGTAACACCCCATTTAATTTAATATGTGAAATTAAAAAGATAACATACTAGCGCAGTCCTGGAGTTTAAAATTCAACTCCTTACAACCCAAGACACACCATGATGCCCAAAAGAAAAACTGGATAAAAGTCTATAAAATGTATATAATTTCAAGGACAAACGAGTACATGGGCCATAGCCCTAAAGAAAAGGCCATAAATAAAATTTAAGCCCAGTCCACGCGGACTATGCAGCAGAACCATCACCTCCTTGCTGCCCACAGATGTTCCTCGCATCTGCTCACACCAATAAGTTGATGATCATCGCAAAGGAGAGTACCACACAGCAGGACACACAACAAACAAGTAGGGTAAGCTAGAGCACAAAAGATTTTATCCATGCAAACAAATATATTTTTCACATTCCCATATTCACATATCAGCCAAGCATGTTATGACTTCACAGATACTACACTAAGACACAACTCGACTCATCCGGATACGTATAACCTGGTCGGATTCAGCGGATGCTTGCACTTGTGGTGGATACCTCTGCTCACCCCCGAGCTGCTCACCCCCGAGCTATGTGTTACAAGTGTTACGATGAATCAATTTTTCCTCACCACAAGGTTAGCCCTTAATGAATTTCAGGCCTCCTGCTACTCTCACCATAGGACTCAGTCTACTCTAGGTGAGACTAACCGACCCCTTAGAGTGTCAGGATGCAACCTTACCTTGAATCCTTACCTAGTTATACAGATGGGGCACCACCATAGACACCCACTAACAAAGGCCATGGAATTACGTCCCGACCATTGAAGCACGACCCTGAAAACCCCACCTAAGGACTTTCAAGGAATTACGCATTGACCACAGACCAAATCATCATCGAAACAAGTAATTATTAAACACACTTATGTAAATATCCCATGCCAACCTTGGCAATTCCATCCTTCGTTATATCCCATGTCAATCTCTTTCATTCACCAATCTCAAACCACGAAAGTAGGAGTGTGTTTCATACCGACATCATGTCATATTCATTAATCAATCCTCACTCATGTCTCATGCCAAATCCATACCAACACATCATTTTAATTCCATGAATCATCCCATACCAAAAGCATACTCATATCATGTTAAAACTCATGAATCACAATTCCTCATTCATCTTATTCATGCAAAGCCACTCAATTAATACTTAGAAAGGCATAAACAATTCATACATGTATTCAACATCCAAGAACAAAGAAATCCGTCAACATACATACTCCTCGCTCAGCCCTTCGCTCAGGCAGAAGAGCCTTGCTCAGGCGAGAGGTCTCTCTTGCTTAGGCGAGCACCCTCCGCCTAGGCGAGGGCTCGAGTCAGGAACAATGGCACTGTCGCGCCCGCTCGCTTAGGCGAGACCACCCCGCCTGAGCGAGATGGGTTCTCGATCATAACTGGCGCTCATCGCCTGGGCGACCGTTCGCTCAAGCAGCCTGGGCGAGTTACTGCTAATCTCGCCTAGACGAGATGTACTCGCTTGGGCGAGACAACCAGAACCTGTCACTGTTCACGCAGGCAGATATATCCAAACAGACCAAAACATGTTTTAACAACTCCCACACAGTTTGTAATGGTAATTCAACATTCAACTCACGAAACAAGACTAAGCATATAGGAACACGAAATAAAATAGCGAGCCCTAACTTCCTCGTGCCTGGAAAGGACTAAGAGCAGGGTGCGTCTCCAATAGTGGAACGCGAAAGCTCCAGATGCAAATTACTGAGTTGGAAGAACAGCTATGAAAGAATAGACGTAAGTATACGACGAAGCCCCAACTAGAAATACAAACATATGAGCGAAAAGAAAACAAGACCTGAGGTGTAGAGCACTTACACGAGGCTAGGAAACGTAACCGAGCTGACTAGTTCTAGGTTGGGAGTAAACCCTAGCAAAGGGAAAACGACAACCACTATAAGGGTGTGAAAGTTTTGTGTTACGAAAAATGAGTATAAAGATTAGGGTTGGCAGATTAGGTCTGGTCCTTCCTGTTTGGGCCAGCCTTTAGGCCCATAAGATTGAGGTAGCCCTAAAAAAAAAGGACAGAATAAAATGGGCCTTACATCAAATATAATAAATAGAATTGATATCACAATATAATACATTTTACAAAATAATTATAATAGCCTATGATCCATGCAAACATTTTTTAAAATTTTTTTTTAGAATAATAATATAATGTTATTATATTTATTTAACCATTAAAAATACTAATAATAATATTAATATAAATTATAATTTATAAAAATTTTAAAATATTAAAACTCTATTTAGCAAAAGTATTTAGTATAACAACTTTTTCTATAATTAAAAAAGCACACTTATAATAATATCAAATTATGAATAGTAATAATAATAAAAATAATAATGATACCAATAATAATAATAATAATAATATTTATGCTATAAATATTAATATTAATGCTAAAATTTCAACTATAATAATCTGTAATTATATATAAAGATATACATTAATAACAAAACAAATACAAATGATAAGTAATTGAAATAGGATCCCGTAGTAAATTAATTTAAGATCTGTGTCTAACTATAATGATAATAATAACAATACCATTATAATAATATCTTATAGTGATAATAATAATAATAATAATAATAATAATAATAATAATACAATAACTACATATATAAGGAGATATACATTTGTTGTGTCCTCTTTTGTTTATACAATTTTATCCTTTTAATTATTATTTGTTAAATTAAAATAATTATTCATAATAAAAATTATTTGTCCATTTTATCATTTTAATAATTTTAGTAACTATTTTTTTAATTCAAATAATTACATATATATAAAAATAGAATGAACAACAAAACAAATAAAAAGTGCAAGTAATTGAAATATGATACCGTAGCAAATAAATGTAAAATGTGTGTTTAACTATAATAATAATAATAACAATAATAATAATAGATAATAATAATAACACTAAAATAATATCGCATAGTGATAAAAGAAGTAGTAATAATACAACTATATATAAAGAGATAAACATCTTTGGTGTCATTTTTTGTTTTTTCCAATTTTATCCTCTTAATTAACTATTTTTTTGAATTGAAATAATTATTCAAATGTAAAGATAAATAAACAACAAAACAAATAAAATGGTCAAGTAATTAAAACATGATTGATAAATAGTAAGTAAAAGTAAAATGTGTATGTAACCATAATAATAAAAGAATAATAATAATAATAATAATAATAATAATAATAATAACTATTATAATACTTATAGTTCTAATTAATAATAATAGTTATAATGATAATAATAATAATAATAGTAATATAATAATAGAAAGGATAATGATACTTTAATCCACTTTTTTTGACCCATTTTTAACCTACCACTCTCATCACCTTTAGATCATCACATCACATCACTACAAAAAATTAAAATAGATGATCTAAGGGTGATAAGAATGGTGGGTTAAAAGTGGGTCAAAAAAAGTGGGTTAAAATATCATTTTCCTAATAGAAATAATTGTAGTTAATAATGATAATACTAATACTTATAGTTGATAATAATACTGATCATAATAATTATAGTTGATAACAACAATTATAGTTAATAATAATTATTATTATTATTATTATAATTAGAGCTGATAATAATAATAATAATAATAATAATAATAATAATAATAATAATAATTAGAATTATAATTGATAATACAATAATATTAAAATAAATTAATAAATATCATGAAAATTAGGTTATATTATTGTAAATGTTATTATTGATAAAATGAAGTTATAAATTCAAATTTAAATATAATAAATAAAATTAATATCAATTAATTAATTTTACAAAATAATTATAATAGTATATAACTCGTTTGTACTTTTTGATAGACTTTTGTTGTCATTAATTTTGTTCTTTTAAAATTTATTTTTTTATAATAAATTAGCTTTACTAGAAAACTTTTTAGTTTTGCTGAACTGCATTTAGGAAAATGATAAACTAACTCCATATTCTGACCCCTTATTTGACTCCATGAGGTGGCATGCACATGTGGATTTTATTTTTTAAATTAAAATTAATTTTATAAAACCATTCTACATTCAGACGTGGCTTTTATAATTTTTATTAAAACTTCTTTTGTAGAAAGATGTTTTAGAGAGTGGGTGTGGGCATGAAAATTGAAAGGGTGAGAAAGTAGGTTTTCTTTGCGTAGAGCAAGCAAAAATGAAGAAATGGAAAAGAAAGAAAGAAAGGGAAAAGGAAGAAAGGAGAAAGGAAGAAAGGAGAAAAAGGGAGAAGACGTGTGTTGTAGTGAAATCGAAGAAGAAGGGAGAAGACGAACCTCGCATAGTTAGGGTTTTTGTTGCTTTCCATTGTTCGATTCAGCATCATGGTTCGTAAGTCTGTTTTTTTTTTCGTTTCTCTAATACGCCAACAATTTTGTGGTTTTTTTTTTTCTGAAATCGTCGTTGTGGGTTTTTTGGTTAAGGAACTGATATATTTTTTTGTTTTTGGTTGCATAGCCGACTGAGTCATTCTTTAAAGGCAAATTTATCATCTATCTTGTACAGGTGAATGACCACAACACTATAATCAAAGAAGAAAAAGGGAAAAGACAAACCTTGCGAAGTTAGGGTTTTTGGTGTTTTCCGTTGTTCGATTCAGGCGGTGGTTGGTAAGTTTGGTTATTTTTTTGTTTCTGTGATTTTGGTGCTTTGATAGGTGCATGAATACTAGTTTTCTGACTAGGTTGATCAAAACTGTCTTATTTTTTTGTGCTGACCTGTTTACTCACAAGTGATGACCTGTGCTGCATTTTTTGCAATAATGTGGTTTGACTCAATTTTTTGAACTCATACTATAGCAGTCAATAGTTGATTATGGGGTGATTCACTTTGGGTAATATGTGTTGATTTGTAATAATTTCTTTCATGTGGTTTCATACCCAAGTGGGTTAAACATGTCTGATTTGTTGGTGATGACTTGTGTGCACCCAAGTGATGACCTGTGCTGCATTTTTTGCACTCATGTGGTATCACTCAATTTTTTGAACTTTCATATTATATTAGTCAATAATTGATTATTGGGTGATTCACTTTGGATAATCTGAGTTCATTTGTAATTATCTCTTTGATGTGGTTTCATAGCCAAGTTAATTACACTTGTATGATGTATGGGTGATGACCTGTTTGCTCACAAGTGATGATCTGTGTTGAATTTTTTGGAAGCATGTGGTATGACTCATTTTTTTTATCTTTCATGTCATACCAGTAAATAGTTGATTATGGGGTGATTAAGTATGGGTAATATGTGTTGATTTGTAATTATTTCTTTCATGTGGTTTCATACCCAAGTGGGTTAAACATGTCTGATTTGTTGGTGATGACTTGTGTGCACCCAAGTGATGACCTATGCTGAATTTTTTTGCAATCATTTGGTATGACTCAATTTTTGATCTTTCATGTCATACCAGTCAATAGTTGATTATGAGGAATCCACTTTGGATAATCTTTGTTGATTTGTAATCATCTCTTTGATGTGGTTTCATACCCAAGTTGATTACACTTGTATGATTTATGGGTGATGACCTGTTTGCTCACAAGTGATGATCTGTGTTGAATTTTTTGGAAGCATGTGGTATGACTCAATTTTTTGATCTTTTATGTCATACCAGTCAATAGTTGATTATTGGGTGATTCACGAATAATCTGAGTTCATTTGTAATTATCTCTTTGATGTGGTTTCATAGTCAAGTTGATTACACTTGTATCATGTATGGGTGATGACCTGTTTGCTCACAAGTGATGATCTGTGTTGAATTTTTTGGAAGCATGTGGTATGACTCAATTTTTTGATCTTTCATGTCATACCAGTCAATAGTTGATTATGGGGTGATTAAGTATGGGTAATATGTGTTGCTTTGTAATTATTTTTTTCATGTGGTTTCATACCCAAGTGGATTAAACATGTCTGATTTGTTGGTGATGACTTATGTGCACTCAAGTGCTGACCTCGGTTGCATTTTTTGCATATGTGATAAGTCTTTTGTGCACGAGTGGTAGTTGTTCAAAGTGAGAAGAATTACGTTGAAGTAAGTCTGAGTGCTGACATTGTGCTTACCCGGGGTTATGTATTCAGGTTATAAATATGACTGCAATCAGTGAGGGAAGTGATTTCAGTGTTGACCGCAAGGTATGATATATTTTGGAATTCAATTTATTTTGAAATTTGTTATGATAAAAATGACATAACTAAATTTTTTTTATTGTTCCAGATTTGTTTTAGGCATTCATGCCGGACAAATTTGATTGGTAGTTTGAATAAGAAGTTAACAGAGGAACAAAATTCATTTATTCGAGGAACACCATTTGGATGGATGGTTGAGTTGAAAGAGTCTGTGAAAATATCTAGGAATCTTTTGAGTCCGTTAATTAGTAGGTGGGTGGAAAGGTTAGGGGGTTTCACATGAGTACAGAAGTTGTTGGATTTACCTATTTAGATGTATGTCTTGGTCTAGGTTTGAGGGTGGTTGGTGAGAACATTGATTCAAATCAGGAAGGGTTAAATAGTCATTCAAAGAATTTATTTGGAGTTGCCAAACTTGTTCATATCTAAATGGTACATGATTACATTTTAAAACATATTAAAGTGCTTTGTTTAGAGGATTTTGGTAAGCTTTACATTTTGTTAGCAATTTTTGAGTTTTTGTTGCCCAATCGTAGTGGAACAGTTTTTTCTATTTTGTTCAACATTGTTGATGACCTTGGTAGTATTGGAAAATTTAATTGGGGTCGATTGGTGTATGAGTATTTGGTTGGCAGTATTTGTGAAGCTAAATTGTTCTTGAAGGAGAAACAAAGTACCAAACACTTCCATGTAGCTGGATGTGTTTATTTGTTACAGGTAGTGTATGTTAAATTAATTTCAAACTCGTTTGATCACTATAAAATATTTTGTTATGAGTTTTGACTAATTTTGATTATAATTGTGGCAGTTATAGTCTTTTGACCATTTTTTGATTCCGAATTTAAAGGATTGTCAGCGCACGACCAAGTTTCCCATAATCTTGCATTGGATGGAAATGAAAGCAGGGACAATGTAATTAAAAGGAGTTTGACAAATAACACTATAAGTTGGGTATTTTGTTGTACGATTTTTTTTTTAAATGTGTCATCTATACATATTGAAGGTTGTTGTGAATTGTTTCAGGTTGTTACAAATGTTGTTGCCTCTGCAGAAGAGCTAACCAATTCCTTCGTTAAAGAAGGTTTTGAGGTATGTGGACGTCGAAATAAGGGTACTAAAATAGTTGACTTAATTAAAGCTGTTAAAAATCAAGAAAGTGTGCTAGGGGAATTGTAAAAAGAACTTGTAGACTTGAATGTAATGATGATTGAGAGGAAGAACCAACACCAACATCACCAGGGCAAACTGAAGTTTTCTGAGTTGGGTGAACCAAGTGTTGGTGATTCACAAACACCTAATTCCAACCACCTCAAGGGCTTTATTGAATTTGGCGATTCTGGTGAGAGGGGTCATGTGGAAGAAGTTCACTTTCCAAGTCAAGAAGCACAAGAATCCGAACAGAGCAACATCTATGTGCGACGAAGGGATGATCCTCGGATGCGTGCCAAGAGTATGGCAATAAGAACTCCTTTTGCAACATTTAGTAGGAGGAAGCACCATATGTAGTTGATTTAGAAAACTGTTGAGTTTGTTGTAGTTAGGATTTATATTGCTAACTTTGGTATTTTTTTATGTTTAGACTTTGTGGAAGTGATTTATGACAATTTTTTTGTTTGGCTTAGTGATTGATTTATGAAATTCTGAGTGGTTTATGTGAAGTTATAGCTGAATGTTGTTCATCCTAATTTTCATTGAGTGCAAATAAAGTTTATAGCAGGTGAACAATTAATATCTATGTGGTCAAAAATTTAGTAATATTGGTTACCACACAGATCACAAATAAGTAATTATGTGCAAGATGTTGTTCACATGTCAACACTTAATATATGATTGATCTACATTTAAAAATCTGAGAGTTATCATGTATTCAATGTTTTACCAATTATAACACACCTGATTAATATATAATATGTGATGTACAACTTGAGAACTAAATAGCCCATACCAAAATTGATGTTGTTCAAAAAATTTTACTCTAATTTCATACCATATTTTTTGTACATGTGCAAATTTTTTGGACCAGGTCACTACTTAATAGTTCTTGAGTCATCATATAATTTGAATACAAATAAGAAGAATATCATGTTGGAGTTGTGGATGAATTATCCCACACGTAGTTTGTTGTTGTTCAATATGTTTCATATACACAATTAAGGTATTATATTTCATTAAGTATGGACTAGTTATTGACACCCTTACCCAAATACCTTAGATTATGTGTGTGTACAAAATGTGAAGCGTAGATCAACACTTAATAGTGAAATGGTCACTATTTAAAATTATCAGAGTTATGATGTTTTTCCTCTTTTATCAATTATCACACACCTACTTTGGTAAGGTTTTTATTCGTTGAATATATGTTAGCAGAGACCACGAATTTGGAAGGTGTGCAAAATGTCTATTGTAGGTCAGCACTTAATACTTGATTGATAAACATTTATTATTGTGAGTGTTGGCATGTATGTTATGTTCCACTTGTACCACAATTTTATCACACCTTCATCATGGGCAGTATCCTACATTATATTTTACTATATTTATGTGATTCACTGTAAGTGAGGTTCATATTAAAACCTTTTTCATAGATTAAAAATTTTGAAGGTGTGCAAAATCTTTATCAGTAATTAACAGTTAATAGTACATAGATAATCATATAATAAGTTTAACTAATAGTGAATTACATGGATATCAAATAGGAGGTGTGGACTAAGATCATCAACTTTTGTTGTTGAACTGACAGTGAATTACATGGATATCAAAGTGATAAAATAAGTTTAATATCATACATGTAGTAGATCCTTCCAAACACGTAGTGTCATGAAAATTAAAATTAACAACAGAAACACAAAAGTTAAAAATAAGTAGCCTAAAAATTGAAGACATTAAACAATCAACAAAAGGACAATTTATTTCCAATGCGTTGTCCATCTCCAAACACCATCTAAATGGTGTTGCCTGAATCCGCTTACGGTGGGTGTCTTTTAGTACATTGTTTACTTCAACAATGTACTTGTTTTCGCACCTATGCACAATTCACACCTATAGCACCATGAAAACAAATATTATTTATTATAAATAATAAAAAAAATTAAATCACTTAATGATTCCATTATTACAAATGAAAACAGTTTACCCAAAGCTAATCATCCCATAAAAAAGTATTGAGTCATACCACATGCTTTCAAAAAATTCAACACAGATCATCACTTGTGAGCAAACAGGTCATCACCCATACATCATACAAGTGTAATCAACTTGGCTACCAAACCACATCAAAGAGATAATTACAAATGAACTCAGATTATCCAAACTGAATCACCCCATAATCAATTATTGACTAGTATAATATGGAAGTTCAAAAAATTGAGTGATACCACATGATTGCAAAAAATGCAGCACATGTCATCACTTGGGTGCACATAAGTCATCACCAACAAATCAGACATGTTTAACCCACTTAGGTATGAAACCACATGAAAGAAATTATTACAAATCAACACATATTAACCAAAGTGAATCACCCCAAAAACCTGTATTGACTGCTATAGTATGAGTTCACAAGTCATCACTTATTTGCACACAAGTCATCACACAAAAAATAAGACAGATTTAATCAACCTATTCAGAAAACTAGTACTTGGTTGATTAGAAAGTTACTTCTACTTCAACTTCGACTAATTTCACATCCAAAGTAAACCCAACAATGAACAATCATCTACTTCAAATGCAAAAACTCAAAACTTTGGGTTTGTTAAACACTAAAACAAACCCTAAGACAACAAATAGAAAAAAAACCGTCATACCTCTAATCTCCTACAAATCCCGTCCTTCGTAGAACTGCAACCTTTGAAAACAATGGTTGAACAATGGAGGAGACGCTTCGTCACAACTCCCTTCCACAGCAAATGCCCTCCCTTTCACAGCAAATGCCCATCGTCAATAAAACCCCGTCGTCAACAAACCCCGTCGTCCGCAAACCCTAAGCCTTTCAAGGTTTAGCCGCCACAGAGATTCCGCCACACTATGCTATCTTCTGCGCTCAACGTCTTCTGCTATCTTCCTTCGCTAGACGAACCACTCCAAAAACCATTATCATTGCCGATGACAAGAGAAACTACGACTGCGACAACAGAAGGGGGTGAGAAGAGAAACTACCAGTAAGTGCAGGGGAGAAAGGAAAAAATGTTCAAATTTTCGACTAAAAAACCCTTCGCCATCTAGAACCACTCCTTGCCGGTGAGAAGACAAACGACGACTGTGCAGAGAGAAGGGGTTGAGAAGTTTCTCTTCAAGTGAGTGCGCGGGAGAAAAAAGAAAATGTTCAACTCCTCCACTAAAAGCCACGTCTGAAATGTAAAATGGTTTTATAAAATTAATTTTAATTTAAAAAATAAAATCCACTTGGGCATGTCACCTCATGGAGTCAATTAAGGGGTTAGAATATGGAGTCCGGGTATCATTTTCCTTGCATTTAAATCCTTAACTCCATTTGTATTCTTATTTGAAGATCAACTATTGCCTTAGCCAGTTTAAATGTTTGACCCTTATTCAAAACCCACGTTTCATTAAAAGAGGGAGGGGAGCCAATGCCAACCCATGGTCTGATTCAGATTAAGAGAGGCACGAAGCTGATCTGAAGATGCGAGGCAGAGGCTGATGCATGATTGAGGGAGGCGATTGGAAGATCAAGATGAGGAGATGAAGGCTGATGCGTGATGGACGAATGAAGGAAAGATCTAGCCAGAGCAAGGGCGTATGAATGTGTGGCTTTTGGTGAGGTTTTTAAGGGAAAATTTAGGTTTTGATGGAGCCCTAGAGTCTGCGTGAGAGACTTTTGTGGTGAGAGCTAGGGTTCAAGCGTTGTTGTATGCGCGAGGGATGTCTTCTTGAGCATAGCATCATTCAAGTAATCAATTAGGAATGAATGCTGATTTAGATATTGTTTCTCAGCTTGCTTTTAAGTATATTCTTATTTTCACTGCTTGCAAACTATTTAGGTATTTTAAGTTCTTGGTTTTGATTTCTCGAGCATCATTCTCAGCTTTTTCTTCATTTTATTTTGCTTTGCATTTTGCATTTTGCATTTCCATTCATTCAGTTTCCACTACATCATACATCTGTTATTGCACAATACTAGTTCTGCATTCATGTATATTATTGCTGCAAAGGTCTAATTTCTCTGCTGCATACTAGAATCATTTTGCTCATGAACTCTGCACCCATTCTGCATTAACAGGTTCTACATTCACACTGGTAAAGTGGCCAAGATTTCATGTTTGCAAAGAGTAGGTACAGTGGTGACACTTTGGTTTTGTATTCTGATTTTGACAAGAGCATGTATATGTGATTCCATATCTATTAGATTAATTTAATGATTATTCACAGTGCATTTGCATCATGACCCAACATAATTCTGCATGCACTAAATCTCTTTCACCATAACCATATCAAATTGCATTCTACACTTTCACTTGCACTGTTAAAGTTGTTACCATTTTTATTCCATGAATGTTTTCTTGTTTTAAGCTCCTGTTGCATTAGTATTTACCATCCTTCATGGTTTCTAACCTTTCTTCACTTGTATAGCTAGAATTGCATATAGTATGCTCTGTCACATTTCACTGCTGCCACGATCCAAAATTCTGCAGGTCTTAACCTTTAAATCACAATGATGTCACGTTTCCATTAGTTGATACAGGTTTTGGTTTGGTTATATCTTTAGGCTGCATTAGTTTAGTTCATTTTCTTTCTTTTTAGATTGAGCATAACATATTCCTGCCTATTGCATCTGTTCCTCTGCGTGAATTCATTAAAGTGCATAATGGTTTGTTGTTTTGCATTATCATTCGTTCCTGCTACATAATCAGAATCATGCTTGTATATGTGATTTTTGCACACCTAAGCTAAGATTAGTTTCATCTAAATCAACAATGCATCTGCTCATCTAACTTTCATGTTTCCTTTCCTGCATTGTATATACTCATATCATGCATCTAGATTGAATTATATTTAGATAATGCTGCATAATTCTTATTCTATTTTCTTCCAGCATTTAGCACGGTACTTATCAAGTTGATGCATATGTTTATTGTATATATCTTATTCTGCATTCATTTATTTCTCTACTGCCATTTAAGATATGGATTTTGATGTTGTTCTTGGCTTGTAGTAGCAATTTCTTATTATAATTCTGAATCAGTTTGGCTTGTGCTCATCCAGATAGGAACATTTAACATAGTTACATGCTGAAATAGATTCCACATAATAGTTTAGTCTTTTTGCTGCATCCGCTTAGAATTTCATTCTACTTAGACACCTCCTCATTCCATTCTAAATTCAGTTTCCTTTCCCAATAGGTTTCGCTCATTCTGCATTTTAGATTCATTTCATCGTCCCCCATTCCATTAGTTTCGATCCATACATTCCATTCACGACATATTTTCATTCATGCATTCAATTTAGTGCACTTTCTTAATTTCTTTATTTCATTTTAATTTTTCCCTTGTTTTAGTTTTATTTTCTTTTTACCGAGATTAAATTATGCAAAATAAACTTAAGACACATAATTTCCATGGATTCGATACCCAATTTCCCCTACACTTCACTAGGGAGATTTTGGTTTTGTTTGCCTTATTGAGACCAAAAAGGCAGTTAAACAAGCATATACAAAGCAAAAAGATTGCAAAAAAAATCAAAATAACTTTCGAAGCTTATAACATAATCAAAGAAAACAAGAAAGAAACGAACCCATAACAAATGTAAATTTTGAAAGTCATCAGTTAGGTAAACTTAATTCAATTTGTGAAGATAAGATACCAAAATTGAATCCTTTGAAGCAAGGAGACGGCGACAACTTCTTCAATAATAGAATTGGCGTTCCCACAGCGTACTTTTTGTAATCACCGCCCAATTATTTTTCACTTTAAATAGAGTTTTCAATTTCATTTTTGTTATTATTGTTATTACATTTTTGTAAAATACTTTGACCATTCAACCTTTATTTCCTATCAATTCTTAACATAAACAATCTTGTTTAGTGTATCTCTTAAATGACCAAAATCACAGTTTAAATGAATATTAAAACAAATGTTATGCTTAAAAGGACCCTTTCTAACAAAAACACTTTTTGTATCCAACTCAATTCAAATAAATTTTGAATTTTAGTTTCACTGAATATACATTATTATCCATTTGTTTTCCTAAATAATTTTATATATAAATGGATTACTTTTATAAAGTTCTTACAAATAGTTTAATGTGATCATTACTGTCAAGTTTAATATTTATAAATGCATTACAAAGATTTAATGTATAAATTTTACATTGTAACCAACACATTTTAGTTAATAATTTTCTTACGCCAAAAAGAAGTAAAATTTAAAATATAAATATGCAAATACTTTTACAAATGGATCCCATACAACTCCCAGGACACTTAAACAAGGGGAAAAGAAAACCACTATTACTTTGTCTTATAAAATAAAATAAACAATTTATCAAATCATTATCTAAAAAAACTAAACATCACTTTATTGACAAGCATTTTGGTTTTGAAAAAAAGAACAAAATCCATGAGAAAATATTAATTAGGGTTAAAAGAAAACAAACATGCATAGAATCGGTAGAGTATAAGAGAAAAAAAAATCCATAATACGTAGGCGCAATAAGTAAAAAAGAGATACAGTTGGAAAGACTCGATTTTGGTTGAACTTGCGTTATATGCATTGATCTAAAGAGAAAACAAAAGCAAAATCATTATTACTTTGGCCTAAAAAATAAAATAAATAATTTATAAAATCATTATCTAAAAAAACAAAATATCACCTTGTTGTAGAGCCTAAAAGGAATAGAATCCACGATGATAAAATATTAGTCAGGGTTGAAAGAAATCATACCTGAATGGAATCAATATGGAATCTACATTTGTCTGATTGCTGTCCAAAGGAAATACAATGACTCATTTTGGAAAACGATTCTTACTACTATCAAACAACAAGAGAAACCCTAAGAACTTATTGATTCTAGTATTCATAGTTTAAATTTTTCTATAAGAACTGATTGATTTGAGGAGAAAAGAAGATCAAAGCATTTTATCATCAAGAAGCATATACCATGCAAAAAAAATACAAGAATGAAACGGGCTCATATATCAAGTGTAAATTTTGAAAGCCGTCACCGAGGTATACCCAATTCATGTGAAGATAAGATACCAAAGCTAAATCCTTTGAAGCAAAGGGATGGCGGCACCTTCTTCAAAAATGAAATTAGGATTCCCACTCAAGCCTCTCTCTGTAATCACTGCCCAATTATGTTTCAACATAACAATTAAACTTATATAGAGATCGACTTTCATTAATATCTTTATTATTATTATTATTACTTTTTTTTTTCTAAAATGCTTTCAATTATTCAACTTTTATGTCTTATAAGTTCTCATCATAGACACAATCGTTTTTAGTGAGTCTATCTAATGACCAAAATCACAGTTTGGAAAATATTAAAACTGAAGTCATGTTTAAAAGGATCCCTTCTAACAAAAACACATTTTAGTATCAACTGATTGAAATAAACTTTGAATTTTACTTTCACTAAATATACATTATTATCAATTTATGTTTTTAAATAATTTTTTAATTATATGCATTATTTTTATTAACTACTGAAATAGTATAGTGTGGTTATTGTTGTAGAGTTTAATATTTGTTAATGCATTATAAACGGCTAAATGTATACATTTTATATGTAACCATCCATATGAGTTAAAAATATTCTCATAAGCTAGAAAGAAGTAAAATTAAAAATATAAATGTGCAAATCTCCTCCCACGAGCCTCAATAGAGAAAAAGAAAATCACTATTACTTTGTCCTAAAAAAATAAACAATTTATCAAATCATTAACTACTAAAATCAAAATATCACTATGTTGTCGAGCCTTTTGGTTTTAAAAAGGGAATACTATGACAATATTAGTCAAGGTTAAAAGAAAACATACCTGGATAAAATGAGTAGAGTATGAGAGAAGAAAGAAAAATTCATTATCTATATATACCATTCTACAGTTGTCTGGTCGTTGCCAGAGGAAACACACTGACTCATTCCAAAAAATGTTTCCTATTGCTATAAAAAGAAAAGGAAACCCTGGGAAAGCCTAGTTAGGAACAAATCTAGTTGAACTTTCTTTATATTAGAATGGCAATTAGGGCTGGTCCGTCGGACTGGCCGTAGGCTCGCAGAAAAAATCATGGCAAGCCAGGACAGTAAGCCTGCAGACTCACATAGATCCAGTCTGCAAGTCCGCATAAAAAAAAAAATAACTTGCACTTATATCTATTAATTACTTCTTTTATGAACTCTTGCATTAACGTTTCAAATTCTTCTATAACTGGAAAAGACAAATATTATGTAATTTTTAATGTGCTAATATTTAAAAAATACATTGTGTATGTCATAGAATGAATATGATGAAAATGTTGAATTATCAATTTATCATCTAATTCCCAAAATCTTTACTTAATTTTGTGAACTTCTTAAAGTTTCTCAATTTTTAAACATTGAAAGTTTTATTATAAAAAATTAAAAGAAAAATTAAAAAAAAATTAAAAAAATTAAAAAAAGCAGGCCGACCCACGAGCCCACGGGCCAATAAGTATGCAGGGCGGACCAATGTTTTCAGCCCACATAAAGTGTGTGGAGCAGGATGGACCTTCCCGCATTGTGCGAACCTTATGCAGTCCAAGCCTAAATGGGCCGGACCGGCCCGCATTGCCACCCCTACTTTATATGCATTGATCTAAGGAGAAAAGAAGATCAAACCATTTCATCTCATATACCATGAAAGAGTAAAAAGAACTAAAAAATAACGATTAAAGTTTATTAAATAATCAATGTAAATTTTGAAAGTCGTCACAGATGTAAACCAAATTCAATTTGTGAAGATCAGATACCAAAAGCCAGATCCTTTGAAGAAAGAAAATTGGACACACATAATTAAAAGTATAAATATGCAAATATTTTTACAAATGTACAAAACCCACATTACTCAGACAAGAGGAAAAGAAAACCATTATTATTTTGTCCTAAAAAATAAAATGAACAATTTATCAAATTACTTTCTAGAAAAAAGTAAATATCATTGAGAAACCTTTTGATTTTAAAAAAGAAATAAAATCCACAATGAAAAAATGTTAATCAGGATTAAAAGGAAATACCCGTGAATGGACTCAGTAGAGTATGAGAGAAAAAAAAAATCCATACTCTGTATATTCCATTCCTACTACTATCAAACAAAAAGAGAAACCCTAGGAATAGGAAACACACCAACTAATTCCCAAAAACGGTTCCTACTGCTATCAAACAAAAAGAGAAACCTAGGAAAGCTAAGTTCTATTTAAACTTTCTTTTTACACACTTATCTAAGGAGAATAAAAGATATCACTTTTCATCATCAGGAAGCATATACCCTGTGTAATAACTCCTGGTGTTTATAACATATTCAAAGAAAACAAGAAATGGGCTCATATCAAGTGTAAATTTTGAAAGCTATCACTGAAGACAACCCAATTCAATTTGTGAGGATGAGATACCAAAGCCGAATCCTTTAAGCAAGAAGACGGTGGCACCTTCAAGAATGAAATTAGGGTTCTACTCAAGCCTCTCTCTTTGTAATCACTGCCCAATTATGTTTTACCATAACAACTGAACTTAAATAGAGGATTCAATTTCATCAGAACCCATTTTTATTATTTTTACTATCAAAATACACATACGCTATGCATTTGCATTTTTTTAATTTTTATAAATTTGAGTTAAGATAAATAAGACATATATAATTAAATATAAATTTGGAAAATAAAATATGTATACGGAATAAATTTTGAACATAACAATGAAAGTCAAAAAAGATTTTAAAATAATAATTAATTTTAAAAATAATAATTAAGAATAAAATGAGAATATCGTGAACACAAAAAAATATATTTTTTTTATATATTGTTATAGATTTATATAAAATTATCATTTTTAAAAATATAAAATTTATATATAATTATTCAGCTTGTAATAATTAATAATAAATAAAATAATAAATTAAAGTATTTTTTCTGAAATTTGATTTTTGTTGTATATCTAATCTAGTTTAGTTTATAATAATTCTCTATAGAAATATTTATTCGAACAACTTTTAATAATAAATTAAATTTAATATTCATAACATGTCAAAACTATAATTATTTTGAATTAATTAAAAATATTTATTTTTATTATGTTACTTTGTAAATTATATTATAATTGAATTTATTTTAAATATAATTTTTTATTATATATACATATATATATATATATATATAATGTATAATCATAGTAATACTATATATTTACCTACTTATAACTTTAGAATTAATGTTATAGGTATTTTTAATAGTTTAAAATTTATATATTTTTGAACTGATATTTGTATACATTTTTAATAATTTAAAAATTATATGTATAATTGTAGAATTTTAGAATTTATTAAGATTTAGTTACTTACATCTATTAGTTCAAGTTTTATTTGATAATTTGATTCAAATCTTGCTCACGCCTCTTTACTCTCATAAATTTTGTTTTTCACTGGTGAATTGTTACTTGTGTTTGTTTCTTAGTTCGATTGTGTTCAAATCGTGGCTTCTTTCTAGTTGTTAATCAAGACATTGGATCTGTTCAGATTGCTTGCTTGTTAAGGTTTACTCAAGTGTGTTTTCACTATACGCTTTATACCTTAGCTTTGCATTTTTTTCAAGATTTGTTACCACTAAAATCATGACTTCTACTTTTGCTAGATTGGCTTTTCCAAACTTTCAATTGCTAAGAAACTGGATAACACAAATTATCATCTTCAATAGAGACAGTATGTTGAACCCATTAATTCACCCAAATTGCAACGTTTTGTTGTAGATTTAGTTATTCATTCTCAATTTCTTATTGAACAAGACAAAACACTAGACATTATTAATCCTGAATATGAAACTCGGAAGGTTCAAGATCAGATGTTACTGGTTTGACTTCAATCTACACTACTCTAGCAGCCTGATCTTTCTCATGTGCTTGGTGCCAATCATTTCTATGAGGTTTGGGACAAGATTTATGCGTACTTTAGACTTCAATCTAAGTCTCTACCAAGAATTGCGCATTGCAACGTGTGTTGTTAGACTGAAATCTAAATCTATGAAAGTGTGGTCTTAAAATTAAAAGCTATGTTTCTTTCATTGTATATTTTTCCCTCTGTACAGCTGTCAGTTTATAACAGCTTCTTAGACATTTGTGTCTATTAATACCTCTTGTACATAAGATTCAATGTGTAAAAGCAGTAAATAAAAATATTCTGTTCTTATTCAATTTTCCTCTCTTTTCTCTGTTCAAATTCTCTAAGAAGATTGTACAACAATTCACCTGACATATGATCCTGGAGTGAGTTACCTCACAAGGAAACTAGAAAATTAAAAATCAATCTATTTAACAAAGCATACATTCCTTTACATAACAAAAACAGAGGAACAAAAATATCTAATCCATTTATGATTTCCCTATATGATCCTTAACCATGAAAAGATCATGAGTGGAGGGGATGCAGTCTAATTGTCTCATCATAGGGCAATTTGCAACAAAAGTAAAATTTAGAGTGGTTCTAGCTTTAATAAAATTACCTGCTTAACTTTGTTCTGGTATGACAAGCGAATTTCCCTCTCCAAAACCTCTTGGACACAGACACGTTCTGGAGGTCTTGAACATAAGCTCACTCTTCCCATGGCTAGATGAACTGGAAGTTTGATCTGCATAATATAGACCATCAACCAAATTGAATATGAAAATACTTGTTACACAACTTAGGCCAAAAATGTAAATTCCGCATGTAAAAGAACATGTAAAATATTCCATTTTATTTGTATTCAGTAAAATAGGAGTAAAGTGAAATATATGAAAAAAAAAGAAGTAAAGTTGCGCAGGACAAGAAATCAAGCAGCACAAGCACAGCACAAATAATGTCAAGTAAAGCATGTGAAAAAGCAATTACTAAAATTGTGAACATACAAATGGTGTGAGAAGCAAAGGACTAGACGTGTTCGACATTTCATATCCAAATCAACTATCCTCTGAAAGAGAGTACGAACTGCTACAGCAACAACAGCCGGAAAAGTTCCAGGAAGAGCCTATTGGTAGCCACATGATTACAATACACGCATATAGACAATATAAGCAAAACTAGCGAGCGACGGTGAGTGCAAGCAGCAACGAGACTCAACAAGAACAAAGAAAGGCGTGAGTAGTGTGTGAGAATATTAGGTCAAGTTATAATATTTTTGTTGGGCCAAGTAAGGCCCAACTTTTAACAAAATTATCATTTGGACTTTTAATTTTAACCCTAGAGAAAACAAATGTGCCCTGCCGCTACTCCTGCAAATGCTGTTTTCTTCTCATGCGCTACATATACTAGCAGTGGTTGTTGCATTTGGATATTTGCATTTTTAAACGTTAAGAAAAAAAATATGGTATATAAAACAAAGAACCATTCTTATAATCCAGTAGTCCAATATCACAGTCCGTTGTTGGAAATATAAGGAATTTATGAAGCAATCAAGATCTGGAGACATTAGTTTCTTACACAGACATACCAGCAACTTAATAGACACTATCAACATACCTTGCTGAAGATTTTATAAAACCCAACAGATTGTTGGACATCAATCTAAACTTGGTCTATAACAAAATACACTGTAACTTATTTTTCATTGCATAGCTCAGGTCTCTTATATACACTTGAGACCTTAAAAATGAGAGCACCAGGCCTGTTCAACAAACTGTGGTAGATTGATTATCTACCCTGCTTCAAACCTTCATTGGCCAAAGCTGAGTCTGCACCTTTACTTTGAATTCTCTCATATTCCAATCGGTTTGTTGCAATGGTACATTTTCTAGCAAGTTTCAAGCAAATGATTCCTGCAAAAATCAGAATTGCAGAAAGGATCCAACTGAACTGTAAATTGGCCAAGCCCCTAGCCCTAAAATCAGCCTCTTTGGAGCCACAGGTAACTGCTCCAATGATATCATGGCCACTTGCCTTGGCCAAATTCATCACACATCCTTCAGGGACTAAAGCTGGAATCCATAGCATAAACCCCATGTTTATGAACCAACATCCTTGGAAGATGACAGAAATAGAAAGCACAAGAGCCGCATTGAAATTGTTAGGGAAAATAGTTGCAGCCAAAGCTGCTACCAGTGAGACAAGCACTATGAGCTGCAGGAGCCAGTGGTAATGGCCTTCAAGTCCAACATGGTCTGTGGAGTGAAAATGGAGAAGGAACAGTTCTTGGCTGAACACTGAGGATGCAAGTATCCCAACAAAGCCAGAAAAGAGGTCAAGTGAATCAGTCAACTCAGTGCAGAGGGAGAAACCAGCAAACAAAGCAAGGTGTATGAACATAGTTGCATGCTCAAAGTTATCAAGCTTAAAAGCATAGTGGAAATGAGGAAAGTCCAGAACTTGCATGAATATTGCAAGGATGGAAAAGGATAAAATGGAGACAAGCTCCAAGTGTTTGAGTCTGGAGTGAGGGGTGTTAAACTGGTACCAGAATCTAACAGTGAAGTTTGCAGGACCCTTCACTAGGTAAGTTCTGATGGTGTTGATGGCGAGCCATAATCCAAGGAGAGCTAGAGCTGAACCTTGCACTGCGTGTCCTACAAATGAGCCCATGAATGATAATTTTCGTTTCTCTTCAGAAGACAACCACTTTTGAGCTCAATTCCTTCATTTAAATATATGAAGCCACAGCAAAAAACATGGTGCATACATACACCAAATAAAGTGCTTTATGTGATACATGATTGGTCCATGCATTTGACTAAGTGCATGTTGCATGTGTTTCCACAAACGGAAAAGAAAACCTACTATGAGCAACATCATGAAAGAAGATGAAAATGGGGACAGCACTTAGTTATAGATTAAAGTAACCCTCAACACAAGTAAAAGTTGGGGACGTGTAACGTGTTTGTTTTCTTCAGAACTGTTTGCACTCTAATAATTTGAAATCCGCGTTAGAGTTTGGAGGATAAGAGATAACTCCACTACCAAAAACGCCAAATATAACAGCAATTGTCTTTCGTGGTGAAACTGAAAACTAGCCCTGGCGATAGTGGTTTTGCCTTTTTGCATCGAGTCATACATGCAAATGTGTCCCTTCAGGGAGTGGAGAGTGAAACTCTCCAATAAATTCATGTGGCAAGCAATATGTTCCCACTCATTAAAAGAAGCTGCTTCTCCATTAGATCAAATTCATGTTAAAGTATATGACAGTGAAAGAGATAAGGTTATGGGTATGTATATTATTTCACCTCCACATTCATGTATCGTGTACGTAACATATAATCAATTTTTATGGACCACCCCAGAAAAGTTAAGTTCTCACTTTAGGGATAGATATAAAATGGTATTTCATATAGCATATTTTACAAGAGAAAAATAAGATATGGAGCACTATATTATATGTGCAATGAACGAATGCATAAGTATGTTGAATACATGCACAAGTACATCACTAAAATATAGAATGGTAGATGTAGATGAAGCAACAGTGTTAAACTTAAACAGGTCGAGTGGATCCCAAGATTAATATTAATTACTTAAACCTTAATTAAATCCAGTTATAAGAACCCTCAATGTCAATGATATTAAAACATGAATTGTATTTATTACTTGGTTAAAATTTTCAATGCTGTTTGAAAAATGAAAATAAAAAGAATAAGATAATGAAAATGAAAAGATAGATGCATTTGAGAGATACATATTGGCAAAGCACTGGTCATTGATCACCCATGCTCCTTTCTATTCTAGTTGTAGTTTTCAAGTTTTGGTGTTTGACTCAGCAAAAGTTACATTTATGAAATAAGAAGTTAGAAGTTAACACACGATTTCATAAAGAGACAAAGAGAAAATCCACTAGCAGACATGTACTTCCACTTTCATCTATATACTACAGACACACAATAATCCTTGGAAAGTTCAGCTTTAGAAGTTACTTGCAATGGCAACCTATTACGAGAAACGTATGTGCATCATCAAATAAAGAATGCGAAAATGCTCAGCATCCACACCACAAAAGATCAATGGTGGTTGTCAATGATATACTTTCTTTAATTATCGTAGAATTGACATGAGATTCGATATTGTAAGTCTCTTCTATATCATATTCATCTCTTAATAGATAAATAAATAATAAGTTGAATGGAAATTTTAATTTATAAATAGGCTAATTTCAATTATCTTCTTAATTTTCTATACTAAAATTGTTTAGAGATAAACTCTTCAAACCAAATTCGTAATGTAAGAATTGGACAAAGAAAACGGAGAAAACAGAAAACATACTTTCATCAAATATTAAAAGCCTAATTATTTAATCACCCATAATAAATGATAAGCAAATTTTCTCCATATAAACAACGAACTAATATACTATCATTTGTCAGCCTAGCGCACAAGGACCAACAGGCTGAGTATATAATTTTGAAGGTTAAAATTGATTGATTGTAGCAGAAAACTCTTTCCCATAGCTATGTACATATAACTAACTACGATTGATGTATAAAAACATTGCAAAAGAATTATGTGCAGAAAACAAATTAACTACAACACAGTGCACAGAATGAGGTTATTGAGCAGAAAACAAAAAACCAAAAGGGTAGAAGACTTGAAATTATTTAAAGCAATTACTGGTTTTTTTTTTTAAAGCAATAAATATTTCGCCTGTCACAACAATCTTCCTGCATAACTCTGTAAAAGACCGACAAACTCAACCATTGGCTATTATTTTCATTTTTCAAACAAAATCATCAATAAACATTTTGTAAACCATATGGTTCAAAACTAATATAACTAATATAACTAATGAAGTAAAAAGTAAAACTATTGCTACAAAAGAAGTGAACTAAGGAAAATTACAGTTTTTCAAGAACTTCTTTGACTTGTTACTCATACATATGGAATGTTGATTCAGCTTGTAGAACAAGGAATGTTGATACGCTTGTGTCCAAATTCAATGCTAGAAGTTCACTGTGAAATACTATTTTCTTCTTCAATTCATTTATCACCATTTTCCTCCAGGTCATCAACATTCTCCATGGCCTCAATTATAGATAGGTAGGTGCTGTCGTCAGGAGTAATGCCTTTACTTACCATTTCTTTGAGGAGCTCTTCAGCATGCTCACCTTCCCGATTTTTGCACAAACCTTGTATAAGAGCATTGTAAGTGAGAATTGTAGGATCAAATCCTGTAGTCATCATTTCATCGCGAACTCTAAAAGCATCCTTCATATCACCTCTTTTACTGTAACCACTAATGAGTGTGTTGTAACTAATGTGATCAGGTTTGATCCCCCTTCTCTTCATCTCATCAAGAAGCTGCCTCGCTTCTTCCACTTTCCCCTCTCTGCAGTATCCTTGCATCAAGGTGTTATAAGTGATTTCATCAGGAAGAACCTTCATGTTATCCATCTGTTTCAAGAGTTGAAATGCACTATCAATATTACCATTTGCACAGTGACCATCGATCAATGCATTAAACATTACAGCATCTACCAACAAACCTTCTTGTTGAACCTTATTAAACAAGGCATCTGCTTCTTTCATTCTATTCCTTTTACCCAGAACATATATAAGTGATGTATACGTGACCAAAGTTGGCCGAATCCCTTTTCCCACCATTTCATCAAGAAGGCTGAAGGCTCTCTTTGCATCCCCGCATCTGCAATAACCATTAATCAATATGTTATAAGTAACAGCATCAGGCTTCATGCCTTTTTCTCGCATTTCATTTATCATATTATCAGCCTCCCCCATCCTTCCTTCCATAAACAGTGCATGGATAAACAAATTGTATGTAACCAAAGTTGTCGTTACACCTTTACTTATCATCTCATCCCTGCATGCAAAAGCCTTATCAAGATCGCCTTTGTTGCAATACCCATCAATCAACGCGTTATATGTTACTGCATTTGGAACCAAGCCAATTTCTAACATTTTACAAAGTAAACCAGAAGCCTCCTCGAGTCTTCTTTCTTTACACAACCCAGATATGAAAGAATTATACGTATAGCAATCAGGCTCAAGACCTTTATCTTTCATTGTTTGAAAGATCACACGGGCCATTTGGAACTTCCCTCTCAAACAGTGTCCATGTATAACAGTGTTATATGTGACAACATTAGGCTTCACCCCAAGAGCCTCCATGTACCCAATGAACTCCTTTGCCTTCTTCAACTTCCCTTCTTTACACAACACATTAACCATAATGTTGAAAGTGTACACACTAGACTTTATCTTCATCCTAAACATCTCAGCATACAAAACCCAAGCCATCTGAGTCCTGTTCAGTCTCAAAAACAGACTCAGCATCTGATTGCAAGTCTCAATGTTGGGCTCAACACCCTTTTCCTTCATCAAGTAGAAACACTCCAAGGACTCATTGGGCTTCTTGAGTTCACAATAGGCCCTGATCAGAAGGTCAAAGATGAGACTTGTCTTGGCATCCACGCGGTCGCGGGAAAGTTCCAACTCATGGAAAATTGTTCTATTGGTGGCAGTGGAAGATAGAATGATGCTCTGTAAGAGGTTGATGGAGGGTTTGGGAGATGGGAGGCGACAGAGGATGCAAGCAGCGAGCGAAGAGGTGGTTAAGTCGAGGGAATGAGGGTGGTCGTTGAGATGGGAGAGAAGCTGAAGGACGAGTCGGGGTTTGTGGCGGAGGGAGGTTAGAGCGGAAGAGAGAAGAGAGGGAGTGTAGTGTGGCGCAACCTGTTTGATGAAATGCCACTGAGAAGATTCGATGGAATTTAGGAGTTCGGATTCGGTGATTGGTGTGACGGTGGTGGGAAGGGAAAGAGAATTGAAAGTTCGGAGATTGAAGGGTTTGGCTTTGAAGATTTTAAGGAATTTCATAATGGGTGGTGAAATCTCAGCGGAAACTCAGAATTGAGAATTGAGATGAAGGGTTCGGAAATAAAGTAGGCGTAAAATAAAATTCAAGGCATTGCTGTAATATAGAAATTGAACTGCACAAGATTAATTGGTAAAGGAAGAGATATTAGGATGAGAAACAGTGAATCGATGAAGAGTAGAGTCCTTTGCCACGGTAACCAAACAATTTGCAGAAACCACTTGCAGCATTACAGAAACAGATGAGAAAACAAGAACAAGCCCTCACTTGCACCGCGTCTCGTCTTTGCAAGTAAAAAAAGAGGGAAATGTGAAAATGGTTGGGAAAAGGAAATCATAATAATAGAAGTTTATATAATTAATCAAACTTAAACAAATGTTTATAAAGGGCAAAATTACAAACGTGGATCACTTTCAAATTTATTTTATAAATATGGATCAAATGACTAAAATATTACATGGATCGGATGAAATTGTCACGATAGACATGAAGTCCTTAAGAATAGTAGTGTTTTCTTTTAAAATTTAAAAAAAAACGTTATAAATGGTAACCACTTCAAGTAGTAGAAGTTGTTAAAGATTAAAATCGATTTCAAGTAAAACTGTTTTGGATGCTAACGATTTTGGTTTTTAAATTTTTTTAGTAATATTTAAGCTTTTTTTATTACGTAGACGGTTTTGGTTTTTAAAATTTTTTTTAGTAATATTTAATCTTTGTTTTAATTTACAGGAGAGTTAATTGCTGATGATATTAGATGTTTGTAGTTGGCACGTTTTGGGCATAAGTATATATTATATTGTTAGAGTTTTTTAAAAAAAAAACTAAAAAATGTAATATTTTTTGTTATTTTGATAGAATATTATGCAAATTTCTAATTAAAAAATATAATAATTTCTTTTACCATACCCATTTTTACGTAATAGCAAAATAAGTCGTTATTCATATAATATAACTAGATTTGTTATATTAATTTTGTTTAATATTAGTTTATTATTTTATTTTTAATATATTCGTAAATTGATTAAATTTTAATTATTGCTAAAGTGATTCATAAATACGCCTGGGAATTAAAAAAACTTAAACATTAAAAATAAATTTAAAAACTAATATAAGTATTACATTTTTTAGTTTGAAACTCAAATAATATAATACTCCAAAATATATTAGTTTAGTAAAACGTGCCAACTACATTACTTTCCATTATTTTCTGAATGCTAACAAACTCATGGTTTAATTAGTTGGATCATGGTTTAATTAGTTTAATTAGTCGGATGGTACTTACTCTTATTAATATATGTCAGTTTGGTTCCGCTTGTAACAATGTGTTAATCGAGTTTCAATTTTTTAAAAAAATGTCTTCATCAGATTCCTTTTCAGACGAAAATGATTAAAGCCGTTAACTTAATTAATGACTTTTACCATTAAATTTTAATATAAATATCAATACTTAATTTTGCAAGTCATTTTAAATATGAATACCGTTGACGGTGTTAATAACTTTTTGCTGGAAATTATTTAATTGAGACATCTTCTCAAAAATTGAGACTCAATTGACACATTTTTTAAAAGCGGATAACACATTTGAAGAAAAGTGGATATCATCCGACTAATTAAGCCTAAACTCATAAAATATAAAGTTGTATGTAGTATTATTGTATGAATTTACCCTGTAATAAAAAAAAGCTGAAATATTTTAAAAAAAACAACCAAAACCGTTATGACTCGAAATAGTTTCACGTGAAGTCGATTCCTCTCTTATTTTTTTTTTTTCAAAATGGTGTCACTCCTAACAACTTCATCTTATATGTCCTTATCCATCATAATGTCTTCCTTCACCCATTTTGAGTAATATTTGAGACAACTGACCCAAATTTGTAAATTAAACTTCAAAATGACCTAAATTTGTAATTTTACTGTTTATAAAGTCTACTGGTTTTGAAACTTTTGTGATCACGGTTTAATTTAAAAATTAAATAGAAATGATAGTATTTTAAAACCTTTAATATTATATAAATATATAATATCAATAAATTTCAAATACTAATATGAATATATTGTATATGACAGTCAAATATATTAATATTAATACGATTGTTATATAAAATTTATACGAAATAATATAAAATTTATATATATTAAAGCGTGATTAATAACCAAACTAATAATTTTTTTTTTTTAAAAAGTGTTACTCTGAAGTAACATTTTTAGAAAATGTTCTGTAGAACAAGTTAGGTTCAACTGTAGTTATATTTATTTTAAAGAAAATGTCACGGTATTTTATATATCTTATTTAGAGTAACGTTCATTAGTGTAACATGTAACATTTTTTCTTAAAATAATTTGTAACTAAAAAGTATTAAACGGTGTTGTACCATTCAATTTTGGAGTTGGAGTTGAATAGAGTTTTAACCATTCAAATGCATTGAGTGTGAAGTGACGTGTGTATCCAACCAATGTAGACGGGCCGGCTTCCTGCAAGTAAAAAAAAAAAAAACCCTCTTTACATAACTTTTTTAAAATCTTAAATTTATTCATAATACTACGATGTGTTCACATTTTTTAATTTATAAAAAATTTAAATTAAGATCAATAATAAATATATAATTAATTTTTAATAGTTGTTAAATATAAAATTAAAAAAAAAACATATATAAAAAAAAATTTAAAATAATAATTTAAGACAAAAGAAAATTTTAGAATAAAGGTTAAAAGTAAATTATTTATAAAATAATTAATTTTTAAAATAATTAATTCCAAGATTCAAAAGAGGAAAAGATTATGTTGTTGTTAGTTGACAGGTTTTCAAAAATGGCTCACTTCATTCCTTGTTACGAAAGTTGTAAGATCCGAGAAATTTAATTAATTAAATAAATAATTAATCAATAAGTGCGGGTAGTGAGAACCTTTATGATAATTAATGCTAACTTTTATGATGTAGAAAAGTACTAACTTAAATGATTGAGAGTACTTGATTATGTTAAGAGAATTTGAGTTCAAGTCCTGTGTATGTCATTTGTGTGTTATTTTATTTGGTTATTATTTTAATAATAATATGCTTGATCATAATCCCCGCATTGACTAGGTATTAAGATGTACATATCCTCGCCATAATACTTGTCCCCTTTAAATTATTAAAATATTCTCAATTAATTAAGTAACCATATATATACATATATATATATATATATATATATATTATTTTTTATTTCTTCTAATTATTTGGTTTGTCATGAAACTCATTTGCATCTCAATTATATTTTTCATCTTATCATAACCTTTATGTAATTATGTTAAAAGAATGTATGTGAATTAAAAATAAATAAATTATGTCTCACATTTGAATCTTTTTATTATTTTTTAATATTTTTATTTATTGTATACTTTCCTTTCACATGAGAATGTTTAATACTCTCAATTTAAGTATTTAATAACACAAACCTTTTGTTTACTAGGTAATATAAAAAAAATTATTTACTTATTATTATTATTAGTTTTTCTTTCATTTGAAAAACTCTTTTGTTTCACTAAAATAACTTTTGTTATTTCTCAACCACTGAGTATATATGTTGATATTGTAAGGCCCGTTAAGATTGCTCCTTATCTTTCAGCCCTAAACTAAAAAGGTTGCCCTTGTAAGTGGGCCTAAGGGTTGGTCTAGTAGATAAAAATCAATCTTAGTTTCCCTAAGTCTCATTTTCCATTCATTTCAGAGAACCTAAGACTGCAGTCGTCAACCCCCTCCGCTAGGGTTTGCTTCCACTGTCACGTTAAGCTAAGAGGACTTGTACTCCATGTAAGTAACCTTCCAAACCGTGCTTGTAGCTCTGCTACGATTACGCTGAGTAACTCATTCTTCCCCTGTTTCTCTTTTCTTTCCAGTACCTTGAGTCGCCCCTTGTGTTGTAGTTCTCTGCTGTTTAGGGGTCGAGATCTCGTGCTTGTCATTTTCCAGGTAGGGAAGCTAAGACCTTACTCATATGTCCTGTTTCCTTCATTGTTTGGCTGTTATTTCGAGTTTGTGTGGTTGGTGTGTTGCTATTTTGGTTCTGAACGCTTGAAACTGTTGTATGAATATGTTGTTTGGGCTGGAGCGAGGAACTGTTGCAGGAAAACAGTGGCGAGACCTGTGAATCTCGCCCAAGCGGGCCAGTCTCGCCTAGGCGAGATGAACAAGGACTCACCCAAACCCTTTTTACGCGAAAGGTCGCCCAGGCGACCCACTCTTCTTTTTGAGAGAGCGAGTATCTCGCTCAGGCGAGAGGGGTCTCGCCTCAGCGAGATCCCGCGTTGATTTCTGGATGCCTTTTTTAGCCCTCGCCTGGGCGAAGGGGGCTCACCTGGGCGAAGGGGGCTCGCCTGAGCGAGCACGTCTCGCCTGAGCGAGACCCTTCAGCCTGAGCGAGGTGCTGGGCGAGATAGTGCTGTATTTAGATGCTTGTTTATTCTTGGATGTTTGATATTGGTTTGGGTATGAATGTTGTAATGAGAGACATGTATATAATGGAGTATTATGTATGCGTAGCATGATTCATGAATTGTAGATGATTGGTTTGGTATGAGAATTGGCATGTGAACTAAATGAGATGGGCATTATTAATGTGGCATGATAACGAGATGAGTTGAATTCTATGTACGTGGATTGGAATTAAAGTAACATGGTATTGATATGAGGTGAGGCCCTAGACTCATGGGGTGGTGATGACCAATGGTATGGATTCAAAATGTGATACGTATGAGGAATTAATTCCAGGGGTTGGTATGAAATTGTAAACATGATTTAATGTTCCCATACTGCTGATTTATGATTGTTGGTCCGTGTCAGCGTGTAATTCCTTGGGGTCTCTAGGTGAGACC